>Ga0194121_10002102_pt1 | contig 32179 bp, 27 predicted proteins | sample TA2MahCa50mmetaG_FD_148609 | JGI IMG/M metagenome (GOLD analysis project Ga0194121, IMG submission 148609) | Freshwater microbial communities from Lake Tanganyika, Tanzania - TA2015020 Mahale Deep Cast 50m | ecosystem: Environmental > Aquatic > Freshwater > Lake | place: Tanzania: Lake...
ATCAGATCGTCATCGTCGACGGCAAGAAAGTGCGTCATGCCGGAGTAGAGATCGTCAATGCGGCCGATTCCCAGGGTCGATTTCTGGGGAGCACGGTGACGGCCCGCAAAAGCAACGAGATCCCGGCCTTTCAAAGCCGGTTCAAATCCGCTCATGGCGGACGCGAACGACTCCATGCGCTCATTCACCCCAAATTGCCGAACGTGCTCGACTTATGAAACAGAAAAGACGCGTCCTACAGATCGACTGGCAGCGAGTTCGGCGGCTTGCCGAAGGACCGGAATAGCATATGCTCTATATGCTCTCAACATTGGAAAAAACGATCGTGAACTCGGAAAACCCAATCCCTATCATTCCGAAGGGCTGCCCCGTTAGCCCCGAAGGCCGGCTCAAGGCCGCCGTGCGCGCCGCGCAACAGGAAATAAGGTCGCTCCCGAAATTCATTCACCTTCCTCGCAGCTCGAACGACAAACGTCTTCGCAAGGTTTTCAACAGCGAGTGCGGATTGCCATTGAAGAAAACGGAGGAACTTCTTTTTGATGCTATCGGAGACTCCGAAACGGCCTAATGCTAAAACGCGGTCGAAATTTGCGCTCACCTTAGGCGTCACTCTCCCGGCGCTCATTTTTCTGTTCCGGCTTAGCCGCCCGAATTCTTCCGGACCAGTGACGTCGGTGTCTCTCGCCGACGGGCGGACCATCAACATCGAAAGAGTCACTTTCGGCACGAATCATTTTGCCGGCAAACGTTGGGCTCCGATGGATTGGTTTGGAGCCTGGCTGCCTCCAAAAGTCCGGGGCTTGTTAAGTCCCCAAAACCCGCGCTCGGAAATCAATCTCGACATCCCGTCGCTCGTTGTCTGGTTGACAGCCACGGACCCCAAGACGGGTAAAAGCGTGGATTGCCAGGATGTCCGGTTAGAGTTTCCGGATGGCGAGGGCCATGCGTTCAGCTAGGAACACACGCATTGGTTTGGGTTCGAGAAATTCTCGCGTGTCAGTCATGTTTTCCCAGCCTTTCCGAGAACCGAACGCGAACTGACCCTTCGAATCGCTTTATCGCGGATAAATCAAATTTCCACCGTTACATTCGCAAACCCGCACCCGGTTGTGGCAGCCTCGTGGAAAGGGGAGCCGCTGCCCCAGCGGAAGAAGGCCGGTGACTTGGAAATTCTATTGACCGAACTTCAAGTGCGAACGAATCGCTGAGCCGAAGGAGCCACGGAATCTCCTTCTCTGTGCTGGGAGCCCGTTTGGGAACTTCGCCAAGCTGACAAAGCCGTCGGCGGCTGGGAAAAACCGGAATGGACCGCGGAAGACGCAAGCGGCAATCGCAGCCGATTTCTTGGCATTCATCAACCCGCGCTGCCCTTTTTGGCGACCTTCATTCCAGGCGCAACCAACGCGCAATCCGCTCGCTCAGTCGGAAGCTCGCCACCTATTCCAATTGGGAACTTGCAATCCAGCATCTGGTGGAACATGCCAGTCCGAGTCGAATCCGACGAAGTGGTCTTGCTGGGCATCTGTCCGGCGGGAACGCACGTCTTCAGCAACGGCGTTTACCAGCCGAACCCGCCGGTCACTATGGGCCCCGTGCGCGGCGGCTCGCCCTCAGGGTGGGTCGGACGAAGCCAGCGCATCAGTCCAACGCGCGTGCAGCATTGGGACGGTCATTACACTCCGACGCCGGTCATTTACCTCCGCGCCGAAAGTTTCAATTCGAAGACGCGCTTGGCTGTCCGCCTCCGGGATGATCAAGACCGTTATTGGGCCGCGAAGCCAGAACCGCAAGGAACGCGCAGCGGTGTTCGGCCATATCTGGCGGAAGTTCCGCCTGATGTGAAGACTGCGGTAGCTGAGATTGTCGTGCTTAACGAGGTTCGGGCAATCTTTGAGGTGAGAACAAAGTAAAGCAGCGACAGAATCTTGCTTCTATTTTGCTTCCGTCCGAACAGCGCGTTTGCTATGCAAAGCATCAGCATGCGCAGTTTACTTTGTTTTGTCCTCGGACTTTGCTTGTTGAATGGAACCGGAATAATGGCGGCAAATTTCCGTCTAACCGACAGCACAGTCCTCCGTGGCGAGGCGGCTTCCTTCGACGACAACGGGCTGGTCGTTCAGCTGGAAGTGGGCGGCTTTTCGCCGCGCATCAGTTGGAATAAATTCACTCAGGAAACACTGAAAGAGCTTGCGAAAAACCCGAACGCCGCGAAGTTTGTCGAGCCTTTCATCGAAATCCCCCCCGAGGAACAGGTAAAGGAAACCACAAAGAAGGAAATAATCATAAAGCCAGGACCGCGCGTGGACCCACCGCAAAAGGCGGGTTTGATTGCCTTTATCACGACGCCCGCTGGCCTGGCTTTTTTAGCGGTGCTCTTCCTGGCGAACATCTACGCGGCTTACGAAACAGCTCGGTATCGCAACCGTCCCGTCGCGGTGGTTTGCGGTCTCTCCGTAATATTGCCGGTCGTGGCTCCTATTCTGTTTTTGTCAATGCCCACCGTGGAGGAATATGCCGGTGAAGCAGAAGGCGAGGGTGCATTGGAGGGAGCTCCCGCAACAGCCGGCGGCCCGCCACCTCTTCCTCCGGGAGCTCGCGCGGGCGGCACGACAACCGCAGCCGTTAAAGCGAAACCGGCCGGCGGCTTGACGGTTGCTCAGAATGAGGGCAGCGGGACCTCGACTCCAGTTGCCGGGCCAGCGCTTTATAAGCGCGGAGAATTCACCTTCAATCGGCGTTTCTTTGAAACAAAATTTCCCGGATTCTTTCGCGTGGTGCCAAGTGAAACTGAAAAAGACATGGTGATTGTCATTCGAACGGCACGAGGCGAGTACGTCGCCAAAAGGATTAGCCGGATTTCGATGAACGAAATGCACGTGCAAGTGCTGCGGGGCGGCACCGAGGCGGGTGTGCCTTTTAGTGAAATTGTCGAGGTTCAGGTTCGGCACAAAGATGCGAAGTGATTGATCGGTTTTTGTGCCGGCGCGCCATTGATGTTAATCTTGTTGTATTGTACCTATTGGCAATGCCCGATATGAAATACCGCACGATTCTACTTTTTGGCGCTCCTGGGGCTGGCAAAGGCACGCAGGGAAAAATCCTCGGAACAATTCCCCATTTCTATCATTGCGCCTGCGGCGATGTGTTTCGCAATTTGACCATCGACAACGAACTCGGCCGCACCTTCCTGGAATATTCGAGCCGCGGCGAACTGGTTCCCGATGAACCCACCGTCCGACTCTGGCGCGAGAATATTCTCGTCAATAAGCAGAGCGGACGATTCGATCCGCATCAAGACACTTTGGTTCTCGATGGCATTCCGCGAAATCCCACTCAAGCGGAGATGCTCCGCGACACGCTCGACGTCAAAGGCATCTTTTATTTTACCTGCCCGGACATGGAGAAACTGGTCGAACGGCTTCAACGCAGAGCTCTGCGGGATAATCGGCTCGATGATGCAAATCTGGAAGTCATTCGGGCCCGATTGGAAACTTACGAACGCGATACCAAGCCGGTCCTCGATTATTATGGGTCGAACCTGGTCCGTACCATTGACGCCACGCAATCTCCGGTTAACGTTTTAAGAGAGATCTTGCGCATCATTGCCAAGGTTTAGTCACGACACTCATGAGAGAACAATTTGGAGCTTTTACGGCGAGCGAACTTTACTGCCCAAAATGCAAGAAGGCCCAACCTGTTCGCGAAAAGCTGTTGCTGGTGCTCCCGGCTGGAGAGCTCTATCAATTTCTTTGCACGCAATGCGCAACATCTCTCGGAGAACGTACAGTGACCGGGCCCGCGGTTGCCACTCGGCCAACACCGAGACAACCAGTAAAACGAGTCGCTCCCGCAGCGCGGCGGCTCTTGCGCTAAACTTGAATCAAGGCAGGTATCCCGCGCCCATTTGCATTGCGGACCTTCCTGTCTGCTTGTTTGCGGAACTTTCCCAAGCCGTAAATGAGCTATCTGAGCCAGCCTGTTTAGCGGAGCGCAAGCCATGCCTGACAGGACCGCAGCGTTTACGCTGCAGAAACTTGAAACGGACGCGCGCTTCCAAATGTCGGAACCGTTCGAATGTGCGGATGTATCGGCAGCGTAAACGCTGTGGTCCCGCGTGTTCTGGCGGAATCGTGGCGACCGCGATCAAACTGTGGACGAACCGAACGCCCGGGGACGGATGAACAACGCTCCATCACAAACTTCAAGTGACAAGCCAATTCGAATCGTCTTTTTTGGCACGGCCGAACTGGCGCGGCCTGTTCTCGTTGCATTAGCGGAACGACGAGATTTATTCGACGTGAATGCCGTAGTGACGCAGCCGGATCGACCCAAAGGCCGCGATTTAAAATTGCAAGCCTCACCCGTGAAGCTGGAAGCTGTTCGCCGAGGTTTGCCGGTTCTGCAGCCCGAACGTGCCCGCGATACTGTATTCATTCAGAAGCTAGACGAATTTCGACCCGATCTGATCGTTGTCACAGCCTATGGTCAAATTCTGCCGGCGACGCTGCTGAATGTTCCCGCGCGTGGGTGCTTAAATGTCCATACCTCTTTGCTGCCGGCTTATCGCGGCGCGGCCCCCATTCAGTGGGCCATTCTGAACGATGAGCGTGAAACCGGCGTGACCATCATGAAGATGGACGTGGGCTTGGACACCGGTGATATCTTAGCTTCTGAAAGCACGCCGATAAGTCGCGATGACAACGCTCAAGCGCTGCACGATCGGTTGGCAACCATGGGCGCCGCCTTGCTCGTCCGGACAATTCCTCTGTTCCTTTGCGGGCAAATTGTTCCTCGACCGCAGCCCGCCGAAGGCGCCAGCTACGCCCGCAAGATTAGCAAAGAGGACGGCCGCCTCGACTGGACGGCGCCGGCCCGCGCTTTGTGGAATCGGATACGCGCTTTTACCCCGTGGCCGGGCGCTTACACATTTCTTTCGGGCGACGGAACGTCACGGCTTCTCAAGATCTGGCAAGCCGAAGTCACTGAAACTACCACGGGGACGCCAGGCGACGTGATTCAAGCGGATCGTAACGGACTCGCCGTCGCCTGCGGACGGCACGCTCTCCGAATTCTGAGCCTGCAACTCGAAGGCGGCCGGCGCTTGCCCGCGCGAGATTTCCTGGCCGGGCACCATCTGGCAGTTGGTACAAAGCTTGGATAACCGCCGAACTCAAAAGCAGGTCTTCCATCCTCGCAGCACTTTGTTCGCTTCACCAACAGCACACTCACGGGTGCGATAAAACAGTACAGTAGTCACGGGACCGCAGCGTTTACGCTGCAGAACGTTCGCAGAGTCGAAAGGTTCCGCAGAGTTTCGAGCCGTCCAGCAGCGTTCACATTCTGCAGCGTGAACGCTGCGGTCCCGTGACCATAGTTTTAATTTAATCGTAACCCCCTACTCACTCCGGCGTGTTTACTCCACTCGTCGATCTTGTTACGGTTCGTCCCATGCAATTCTTTGTTGAACATATTGGTCTGGCGGCCCAAGACCCGGTGACGTTGAAGGACTGGTACGTGCGGGTGCTGGCTGCGAAGGTTGTGTTTGAAGTTGCCCAAGCTCCGCCGGCATTTTTCCTGGAATTGCCGGGTGGTGTTCGAATCGAGATTTATCAAAGCGACACCTCGCTCACCGAGACCAGCAATAACCGGCTTGCTGGGTGGCGTCATCTGGCCCTGAAAGTGAATTCGATCGATGCAGCGCGAACCGAATTAGCGCGTCACAATATCAAATTTGACGAACCGCCGAAACCTGCCGGAGGGGGCGGACGCATTCTGTTCTTCAAGGACACTGAAGGCAACTTGTTGCATCTGGTGGAACGGCCGGCGGAGTCGCCATTGTCTTAAGCCATGAAGCGCTTTGAGGCTGTCATCTTTGACATGGACGGTGTGATCGTCGACAGCGAACCGATCCACGAACAAGCCTTCCGGGAGATCTTCCACGCGATCGGTTATGGCGAGAACCATGGCATCGACTTCGCCGCGTATTACGGAAAATCCGATCGCACGCTCTGGCTGGATTTCATCGAGAAACATCGGCCAACCCAGACGTTGGACGAGCTCGCCGATTGGAAGTTGCGGCGTTTCATCGACATCATTCGGCGCGATGAACCAATCTACGAAAGTCTGCCCGCGCTCGTTGAAGACCTTGCGCTCGATCACAAATTGGCTGTCGCCTCTGGATCGTCCCATCCGGTAATTGATGAAATATTAGCGATGCAGAACCTGCGGCGATTTTTCCCCGTGGTCGTCAGCGCGCAAGACGTCGTGCAGGGGAAACCGGCGCCCGATATTTTCTTGCGCGCGGCCGATCTCATGCGAGTGAGTCCGCGGTCCTGTTGCGTGATTGAGGATTCCGCGGCGGGCGTGGATGGAGCTTTGGCGGCGGGGATGCAAGTCATTGCCATCACCAACTCGCTGACGGCCCGGCAATTGTCACGGGCCACGCACGTGGTTGGCAGCTACCAAGAGATCCGCCGCTTGCTCTTAGCTTGAGCACTTAAACGCGGCAGGCCGAACCTGCCGGTGAGGCTGCAGTAGAAATTCGCGATTACTGTTTGTCGGCTCACCGGCAGGTTCGCGCTACCGTGTAACTGGTTTGTTCAGCATTGTTGGGACAAGCGTCCGCTTAGGGACCCTTGAGGATGGCGATGAACTGTTTCATCGCTGGCGTAAGGACCTTGTTCTTCTTGTACAACGCAGCCAACGGACGATAAAAATCGCCGTCTTGAATTTCGACTTGGGCTAAGGTCTGCTTGCTGACCTCTTGCAAAATAGTTCCTTGCGGGACGATAGAAATGCCGGCTTCGATTTCAACCGCACGTTTAACCGTCTCCACATTGTCGAACTCCATCACGTGCTGAACTAAGACGTTGTTGTCCTTTAAAATCTTGTCGATCGCTTTGCGCGTCGGGATGTCCGGCTCAAAACCGATGAACTTCTGACCCGAAATATCGGTCAAGTTGACTGTCTTGGCCTTGGCCAGCGGATGTTGCGGATGACAGATCAAGACCAACTTGTCCTTGCGCAAGGGCAGCGTTTCGAGGCGGTTGTCCTTCATCGGGTAAGCCACAAGTCCAAGATCAACCGCATTTCCCAACACATCATCGTAAACCTGGTTTGAGCGGCGATATTCCACATGGACATTGACCGTGGGGTAGCTCCTGAGGAATTTTTTGATGTAGGGCGGCAAATCGTGCAAGCCGATGCTATAGATCGTGGCGACGCGAATCGTTCCCGAAATGATGTCTTTAATCTCCTGCAGTTTGCTGTGCAGCGTATCGTAGGTCTGGGTGATTTGTTTGCTGAACTCGTAAAGAACTTGGCCCTCGCGTGTGAGCCGAAATCTCTTCTTGCTTCGTTCGATCAACAACGATTTGAATTGCTTCTCCAGGGAACTGATCTGCTGGCTCACCGCCGATTGCGTAATCTGATTGATCTGGGCCGCCTTCGTGAAACTTTCCGTCTCGGCCAAATCGCAAAAAACCTTCAAACTTTCAATCTGCATCGGCAAATTGAAGTCGGAATCATGGTTCAAGTCAACCGCCGTTGCCCCCTTTTCCTTGTAGCGCAGAGTTTCACTCTGCTGTATCGCCGACTTGCAGTCGGCAGCGTGTTTGCACTTGTCCAGCGTGCATGATTGTGCGGACTCGGTGCAGATTGAAACTCTGTGCTACGACGGAACGCCTGTTCGAACGGCGGTGGCGCCGAGTTGGCCACAATGGCTCGCAATGCCCTTACTGGCACTTTTCCGTTGACAGTTTCGAGTGAGAACGGTGACATTCAGCCTCATTACCGAACAGCGACGTTTCCAGAACAGGGAACGTGTATTGATTGCCTGATCGAGAATCCAGACACTGACCAAAATGAGCGAACGAAAGATTAACGCCGCCATCGTCGGACTGGGCTTTGGGGCGGAATTCATCCCGATTTATCAGCGTCATCCCAATGCGAACATGTACGCCATTTGCCAGCGGACGCAGAAAAAGTTGGATGCCATTGGCGATGCGTTCGGCGTGGAAAAGCGTTACTCGGATTTCAACGACCTCATCAAGGATCCGAACGTGGAGATGGTCCACATTAATTCCCCGATTCCCGATCACGCGTGGCAATCCATTGCCGCACTGAAGGCCGGCAAACACGTCGCTTGCACTGTGCCCATGGCGACCAGCGTCGAAGATTGCAAGAAGATCGTGGAATTAGTGAAGAAGACCGGGAAAAAATACATGATGATGGAGACTGTGGTTTATGCCCGCGAGTTTCTCTACATCAAGGAACTCTACGAGAAAGGTGATCTCGGCAAGATTCAATTTCTGCAAGCCAGCCATCAACAGGACATGGACGGCTGGCCGAATTACTGGCCTGGCCTGCCGCCAATGTGGTACGCCACGCATTGTGTCGGCCCGATGCTCGCGTTGACCAAAGCCACGGCCGAATACGTTTCATGCTTCGGTTCGGGAACAATCCGCAAAGAATTGAGCAAACAATATGGCAGTCCCTTCGCAATCGAGTCCGCGCATATCAAGTTGAAAGGTTCCGACCTGACGGCGCGCATCATTCGCTCGCTCTTTGACACGGCGCGCCAGTACCGGGAAAGCATTGATGTGTATGGTTCGAAAAAGTCGTTTGAATGGACGCTCATCGAACACGAGCCGCACGTGCTGCACACGGCAAAACTTCCGGAAGCGAAGATTCCCAAGAAGGTCAGGGTTCCGGATTACGCCAAGCTGCTGCCAAAACCGCTCCAGCGCTTCACCACTAAAGGGGTCTATGACCTGGCCAAGAAAACGCATCTTTCCTTCACGCAGGGCGCCGGCCATGGCGGTTCACATCCGCACTTGGTGCATGAATTTCTGAGGGCCCTGGTGGAAGACCGCGATCCTTTCCCGAATGCAAGAGAGTCGGCCAACTGGACCTGCGTTGGGCTATGCGCCCATCAGTCGGCTTTAAAGGGCGGGGCGATAGTGAAGTTGCCGGCGTTTACTCAGTAATGGCGACCCGTCGCCTTATGTGGATGGAACCATTTTTTGTCGGCACTATGTCCTGTTACGGTGTGCGCGCGCTGATGAGCGTGCGACGCAAGGCAGCTAGTTCTTAGAAGTTTTCAGTTCAACCAAAACCAAACCAAACACCAAAGACTATGAGCAACGGAAACGGCAACACTCCCGCATCCAACCCTCAACGCCTGCTCTGGGCTGGCTTCATGGCCATCTTGGCCGCGGGCGTCGGCTTCTCGATCCGGGGCGGCATCTTGGATAACTGGGGCGCTGAATTCGGCTTTACCGCCACTGAGCTCGGAAATATCAGCGGCGCAGGTTTCACGGGGTTTTGCTTCGGAATTATCATCGGCGGCGTCATCTGCGATAAGATTGGTTACGGCAAACTCGTGGTTGCCGCGTTCCTGCTTCACGTCATATCAGCGCTCGTGACCTTGGCGCCGAATGCGACCATGGATAAAGAGACCGTGCGTAATTTGCTCTTCTGGGGTTCGTGGCTCTTTGCCTTTGCCAACGGCACGCTCGAGGCGGTGGCCAATCCGCTGGTGGCCACGCTGTTCTTCCATAACCGCACGCATTATCTAAATATTCTTCATGCAAGCTGGCCGGCAGGTTTGGTTCTTGGCAGCGCAACGGGCTGGGTTCTCGATGACAAATTCCAAATGCACTGGAAAGTCCAGATGGCATTGTTCCTCATTCCCGCGGCGATTTACGGCATCATGTTCTTGGGTCAACACTTTCCCAAATCTGAAGCGTCAGAAAAGGGACTCAGCCTCGGTGAAATGTTCAAGGATGTCGGCATTCTTGGTGGACTGATCGTCTGCGGCTTGTTGGTGATGTTCTGCCAAGGAATCCTCGGATTGAGCAACATGGCATCGCTTGGGGTGGGCGTCGTGCTATTTATTGCGGTCGCCTTCATCACCAGAGGGGCGATCGGACATTGGCTGTTGTTTTCGTTATTTATCGCGCATGCCTTGGTTGGCGCCGTTGAACTTGGAACGGACAACTGGATTCAAAACATTACCGGCAACATTCTTACCTCGGAACAAGGCAAATGGCTGTTCGTTTTCACGTCGATGACCATGTTTGCCCTGCGGTTCTGCGCCAATTTCATTGAGAAAAAGATCGGCCTCTCGCCTCTGGGCATCTTGCTGACGTGCGCGATTTTGGCTTGCGTCGGTTTGAACCTCACGAGCGGCATCACGACGTTCGGTGGCGCTCTGCTCGCGCTGACAGTTTACGGCATTGGGAAAACCTTCTTTTGGCCCACAATGCTGGCTGTGGCCTCGGACCGTTTTCCACGGACGGGCGCGGTCGCCATTTCGATCATGGGCGGCATCGGCATGATGTCCGCCGGGCTTATCGGCGCACCCGGACTGGGTTACGCCAAAGACCGTTTCGCCGGCGAGGCCTTAAGATCGAGCGATCAAGCGATTTTTGAACAAAACAAAGCGGCTCAGCCAAGCAAGTTCCTCATCTTCTCTGAGGCCACGGGGCTTGATGGCAGAAAACTTGGCGATGTGCAAACGAAACTCAATGCGGCCCGCACGGAGCTGGCCAAGACGAAAAACACCGATCCGCAAGCAGCACTCGCAAGTTTGACGCCTGAAGAACGCACGGTGTACGAGGCGAGCATTAAAGGGGATCGCAAGACGCTCGTCGCAGACTCGGCCATTCCAGCGATTCTGGCTGCGATCTACTTGGCAATTCTCCTGTACTTCAAAGCGATTGGCGGCTACAAACCGGTCCACATCGGCGAGGATGCGGGGCGGCCTTCGGAAGCCAAGGGCGCCGCGTAAATCCAAGAACCGCTCGCGGGCGCGAGCGCGAGATTCTACGTGACGAATTCGAGATAGTTGTCGCGATTCACCGTCATAAACTCGCTGTCCGGATAAGCGTTCAGCCAGGCTCTTGGCGGTCTGGTTGAACCGCGTGAATATTTGAACTCATACGCGAAAAGCTTGCCCTCGCGTTCTTCGACCAAATCGATCTCTTGCTGATCGTAAGTCCGCCAGAAGTAAAAATTCGCCAGGATGCCATGGTGCTGGCGCTTTTTCAGCCGTTCCATAAACATAAAGTTCTCCCACAACTGTCCAACGTCATTTCGGAGAGCAAGCGCGTTGAAATTATTGATGACCGAGTTGCGAACGCCGTTGTCGAGAAAGTAATACCGGGATGTTTTAGTGACTTCCTTGCGAAGGTTGCGGGAGAATCCGCGCACGTTGCGAATCACAAACGCTTTCTCGAGAAGATCGAGATAACGTTCCACCGTTTGTTTGCTCAGCCCCAATTGCCGCCCCAACTCATGGTGCGATACTTCTCCGCCGATTTGAAAGGCGAGCAGCGTCAGCAAATCAAGCAGCTTCCGGGAGTTCTTGATGTTCTCTAATTCGAGAATGTCTTTGCAGAGATAAGCATCCCTCAGTTCGCTCAAATAACTGGCTTTGTCGGCAAGGTTCGCCTTCGCCAACGTTTCCGGATATGTGCCGAAAACCAGCAATTCCTCCAAGAGCTGAGCGATTCGCAGCGGTCCGAATTGCTCCTTTAATTCCAACGCCGAAACGGGAAACAACGTAATGGTTTGTTTTCTTCCTGTGAGGGGTTCACCCAAGCGGTTCGCCAAATCAAAAGAGGACGAGCCGGTCGCGATGACTTTGGCTTCGGGAACGTGATCCACCAGAAGCTTGAGCGCGAAGCCAATCTTCGAAACCTTTTGCGCTTCATCAATCACTATCAAGTCATAGCCAGAGAAGGAGGATTTGATCTTTTGGACGGACTCCGATTCCAGGATTTCGCGCAAGGTAATGTCCTCTCCAACTCCTTGAAAAACCTTGCCCCTGTCGCTCTGTAGAAATCGCTGGACTAAAAAAGTCTTGCCCGCCCGCCGTGGCCCGTACAACACGAGCACTTTCCCTTTCTGAAGAAGCGCTTCCAATCTGCTTTCGTAAAACCTTAAATACACAAACTGAAGCTCCCGAATTTAGCTAAATATGGCAAGTTAACTTTCCCAATATAGAGGCTCTCTTGGGGGTAATATTCCGAGAACGTGTCGTGTCGTAGAACCGGCATCCCGCTCTCCAGCAGTTGCATGCCAAGACCAAGAGCCAACAGGCGGAACGCGCTGTCCTACTGCGTTCCACGGAACAATGCGCGAAATGGCGCGTTGCGTTCTATATCAAGCCGCTACTTCGTCGGGCTCTGTTTTCCGTTCCCAGCGGCGCGCCGCGCGTTCAGGCGGCGCCGTGTCCACTTTGGCGTAGTAGGTGTCATCGCCGAACATTTTGTCCGCGGTTTGTTCTAGCTGCTGCGAAGGGGTCACGCGGAATTTTTCGTGCGTTTCAATGAAAAGGATTTCGCCCGCTGGATGCATGAAGCAGAGGAAGAGCGGGCATTTACCGGGATGAGCAGCGGCCAACTGGCGAACTTCCTCCAGCCGTTGGGGCGTCAAATGGGCGGTGTGCAAGCGAAAATGAACCTGCTTCGTGTAGCGCGCCGGCGCTTCTTCCAACGGCATGATTTCCTGCGGAAAGAGTTTCGGCTTGTCTTCACCATTGTTGACTTCGCCTGCGATCAGAATCGCTTTGTTCGGCACGAGCAACTCGCGATACTTATCGTAGTTTTCGTTCATGAAGAGCGCTTGCACTGATCCCGACAAATCCTCCAGTGTAACCATCGCATAAGGCTTGTTCGTTTTTTTGGAGAATCCCTGTTGCACTGCGGTAATCAACCCTCCAATCCGAGTCAACGATCGGTTCGGCAATTGCGCAGCTGAAACTGTATTGGCCAGCGTGTACTTCTCCAGAATCGAGGCGTAGGGAGTCAAGGGATGGCCGGTAACGTAAAAGCCCAAAAGCTCCTTCTCGTGGGCTAGCAATTCATTCTGGGGCCATTCGGGCAGTTGATGATTGTCGACGGGCGCTTCCGCCGCTTTGTCTTGCAACATCCCGAAGAGCGAAGCTTGCCCGCGCTGTCGATCCTGAAGAATGCTGGCCGCGCGGGCTAAAACGTGATCGATCCGCCCAAACAGGGTCGCGCGTGTTTCGCCAAAGGCGTCACAGGCACCACTTTTGATGAGCGCTTCCAAGACTTTGCGGTTCATGGTTCGCCCATCGACCCGTTCGCAAAGTTCGGCCAAGGACTTGAATTTTCCCCCTTCCTCGCGCGCTTTCAGAATGCTTTGCACCGCGACTTCGCCGACGCCTTTGATCGCGGCCAAACCAAATCGAATGACAGAGCCATTGCGAGCGGGAGCAAAGGCCACCAAGCTCTCGTTGACGTCAGGCGGCAAAACGTCAATGCCGAAAGTCCGCGCCTCGCTTATGAGAACGCTCAACTTCGCCGTGTCGCCCATGTCGTTCGTCATCATCGCGCTGAGAAATTCGACCGGATAATTCGCCTTCAGATACGCCGTTTGATAAGCGACGATGGCGTAGGCGGCAGCGTGCGATTTGTTGAAGCCGTACCCGGCAAACTTTTCGAGCAGGTCAAAAATCGGATTGGCCTTTCCGGCCGGAATATTGTTCACCTTGGCGCACCCTTTGACGAAGGTCTCGCGCTGTTTCTGCATCTCCTCGACCATTTTCTTCCCCATCGCGCGGCGAAGCAGATCAGCGGCGCCGAGCGTGTAACCAGCGAGCGCTTGGGCGGCTTGCATGACCTGTTCCTGATAAACCATGATGCCGTAGGTCTCCCGGCAGATCGGTTCGAGCAGCGGATGCTCATATTCAATTTTTACTTCGCCATGCCGCCGTTTGATAAATTCAGGGATCAGTTCCATCGGCCCGGGCCGGTAAAGGGCAATCAAAGCGGTGATATGCTCAATCGAACTGATTTGAAATTTCCGGCAGAGATCGCGCATCCCGCCAGATTCCAATTGGAAGATTCCGGTCGTGAGCGCCTTGTTCAGCAGTTCGTACGTCTTGGCATGGTCGAGCGGCAAATTATCGATCGGCACATCGATGCCTTTGGTCATTTTCACCAATTCGCAGGTGTTGCGAATGACCGTGAGCGTCTTGAGCCCGAGAAAGTCCATTTTCAACAAGCCGAGATCGCCGACCGGATTCATCGCATACTGCGTGACGATCGTGCCGTCTTCATCCTGTTTGAGCGGGAGCAGATTAACCAATGGCTGATCCCCAATCACGACTCCGGCCGCATGCACCGATGCGTTCCGCGTCAAATCTTCGAGAATGAAAGCCGTGTCCACGAGCCGTCGTGTCGTTTCTTCGTTATCGTAAGCCGCCTTGAACTCCGGCGATTGCTTGAGCGCTTTGGCCAAGTCCATCTTCAGCTCGTTGGGGATCATTTTGGCGAGCCGGTCACATTCGCTGTAGCCAAGCCCCATCACTCGCCCCACATCGCGAACGACGGACTTCGCTCCCATAGTTCCAAAAGTGATGATTTGAGCGACGGAGTCCCGGCCATACTTTTCCCGAACATATTCGATAACGTCGGCTCGCCGGTCGTCAGCGAAATCAATGTCGATATCAGGTGGATTGACGCGCTCCGGATTCAGGAACCGTTCGAAGAGAAGCCCATAACGAATTGGGTCCACATTCGAAATCTCCAGCAGGTAAGTCACAATCGAACCCGCTGCTGAACCACGCGCCACGCATGAAATGCCTTTGCTGCGGCCGAACCGGACAAAGTCCCCGACAATCAGGAAGTAACTGATAAACCCTGTCTTCTCGATGGTCTTAAGTTCCAGTTGCAAGCGATCAATGACCACTTTCACCGCGGCGGCCACGGCCGGATCGTTAAGATCACAGCTTTCCGCGTGAACGGGCGGGGCGACGTCCTTTGCCGTTTCGCAATCAGGCCGCACGTTGACCGGCGCGGAGTAGGTCGGCAAACGGCGCGCGTCTTCAACTTTTTCGATAACGAATTCCGAGCCTTCGGCGCGGGCGTGGATGCCGTAACGATGGAGAAGCCCTTCGGCCAGAAGTTTTCGCAGATAACCTTCGCGCGTGAAATGTTCCGGCGGTGTAAAGACGGGAAAATGCAACTTCCCGAATTGGATTTCCAAATTGCATTGTTCGGCGATTTCGCGCGTATTGAGCACCGCTTCGGGAGTTTCGTTGAAAAGCGCTTTCATCTCCTCGGCCGAACGCAGATAGAACTGTTCCTGCACGTACCGCATTCGCTTGGTGTCGGCCAAATTGCTCTGAGTCCCAATGCAAATAAGGCTGTCGTGCGCGTGTGAATGACTCTTCTCGATGTAATGGACGTCATTCGTCGCCACGAGTTTCAGGCCGAACTCCTTCGCCCACGGAATCAACTCGCGATTGACTTTGGCCTGCTCGGGAATGCCATGGTTTTGCAGTTCGAGATAAAAGTTTTCGGGACCAAACGTTTGCTTGAACCAATCGACCGCTTGTCTCGCTTGGTTCAACTGGTCTCTTTGGATGAGTTCAGGGATTTCGCTGGCGAGGCAGCCGGACAAAACGATGAGACCTTCCCGGTAACGGGCCAGAATCTCTTTGTCGATGCGTGGTTTGTAATAATAGCCTTCCAGGTTGGCGGCGGTAGCCAGCCGGATCAGATTCTTGTAACCCGTTTCGTCCTTGGCCAGCAGCAGAAGATGGTGATAAACGTCTTTGCCGCCGCTTGTGGTCTTTTTTTCGAAACGGCTTCCCGGCGCCACATAAACTTCGCAGCCGATGATTGGCTTGATGCCTTTGGCGCGCGCCGCCTGATAAAAATCGATCGCGCCATACATATTGCCATGGTCGGTGATCGCCAGGGCCGGAAACTTCAGGTCGTGCGCTTTCTCCATCAAGCGGTCCAAGCGGCAAGCGCCATCGAGCAGCGAATACTCGGTGTGTAGATGGAGATGAACGTAATCGGCATGCACCATGAGAAGACTTTAACGCGTTCGGTTAAGACGGCGCAAGCGGAGAGGGAATAATCGGCAAACGAACGATTAACAAGAGCTGCCAAGCGCCGAATATCCAGAATCCAGAAATAATTCGTTGCCAAGATTCAATCTTGTGTTACTGATTAATGCGCCTGAGTTGATGATTCTTCTCGGGAACTGGCAGCGTTAGATCCTCGCTTACTGTATTGCAATAATAAGCGACTATGCTCGGTTCGTAAGCTTCGAATAAGCAACGCCTCGTTTCGGTTTAAGTCACTATGCAAGAGTTTATATTCTGGACGACAATCGGCATGATGAGCGGGACAGTCTTCGGCTCGCTTTTTGAATGGGTGTTGCATCGCTTTCTCATGCACCGGCCTTTCGGCAAGTTTGATTATCCGTTTAAGACCCACGCGCTCGTGCATCATCGCGTCTTCAAAGCCGATCACACCTATCACTTGCACCGTGAGGAAGACAAGCACACCATCCCCATGGCGTGGTGGAATGGCCCGGTGCTGATTGCGACCTGTCAGATTCCTTTCTTGGCCGCGAGCTGGATCACTGGCATGTGGGGCTTGGTTTGTGGTTCGCTGCTGGCGTGCGGCGCTTATTATGGCGCTTATGAGTACATGCACTGGTGCATGCACCTGCCACGAAAGCGCAACATCGAACGATCAGGAATCTTCTTTCGTCTCAATGGACATCATCTGCTCCATCACCGTTACATGCACAAGAACTACAATGTCGTTCTTCCTCTGGGAGATCTCTGCTTCGGCACTCTCTTGCTGCGCTCCAAGGTTCGTTTCGCGCAAGCCCGAGGGCGCTCTGTGCCCGACGTTCAGCCGAGAGTGGTCAAGTCCTTTGGACTAGCTCAGTAACTTCTACATGCTGGAGAATTTCCAGCATCGTCCGGGTGCGGACACTCGTTCGGGTGCGGTGATTTCGAGTCGTCCGCAAGATGGGGCAATTTCAATTTGACCTCCTCAGATCATCGTGGTGTCTTGTCGCCATTCACACGACGATGATTTTGCACGCTGTAAAGAAAGACCATCGAGCCTACGGCATTAAGACGGGACCTTCTTGTCCGCTTCGATATCTTGCTCTGCGAGTCCAAGTGATCGTCGTGATCATGGCGGCATCCCTGGTCGCGCCAATTCTGGAGAGTGTGGCTGCTCCGGGTCCGTTGACTCCGCAACAGGAAATCGCTTCGTTCCAGCTTGCCGATCCCTCCCTCGCCGTCAGTTTAGTTGCTGCCGAGCCGCTCGTGATTAGCCCGGTGGCGATCGCCTGGGACGCGAGCGGCAGAATGTTTGTCGCGGAGATGATCGATTATCCTGCGGGACCGACGGGAGGCCAAATTCGTATGCTCGAAGATGGCGATGGCGACGGCAAATTCGAGAAGGCAACCGTGTTCGCGGATCAGCTTGCCTTTCCCAATGGTGTGTTGCCCTGGAACAACGGAGTTTTGGTTACGTCTGCGCCCGACATTTTGTATCTTAGGGATACGAACGGCGACGGCAGAGCCGATGAACGCCGTGTGGTATTGACCGGTTTCGGGCAGGGCAATCAGCAACTCCGAGTCAATGGATTGCTGTGGGGATTGGACAACTGGGTCTATGGCGCGAACGGACGCAGCGATGGCGACATTCGCCGGCCTTCGGATCCTTCAACCAACGGCGTTTCCATTCGCCGACGCGACTTTCGTTTTCGGCCCGCGACGGGGCAGTTCGAAGCCATTGCAGGATCGAGCCAATTTGGTTTGGGGCGAGATGACTGGGGCAGTCGTTTTCTTTCGTGGAATACAATTCCGATTCGCCATGCGGTTTTGGCAACAAGATACCTGGACCGTAATCCGCATCTCGCTTCCACAGAATCGCTCGCGAACCTGCTCCCTGCGGACGACACTGGAAGAGTCTTCCCGCTTACTCCTGCGCCCCGGGTCTTCAACAGCGAATCGTCGAGTCACTTCAATGCTCTCGCCGGTTTGACGATCTACCGCGGAGACGCGCTCGGCTCACCGTACCGCGGCAATGCTTTCGTTGGCGAATCGCTGAGAAACCTGGTCCATCGTCGCGTGCTCCGGCCGAAAGGGGTCACTTTCGTGGCCGAACGTGCCGAGACGGACAAAGAGTTTCTCGCTTCGAGCGATTCTTGGTTCCATCCAGTGAACTTCGCGACCGGACCCGACGGAGCGCTTTATATCGTTGATTTCTATCGTCAATTCGTCGAGCACCCTCAGTGGGTGCCGGAAAGCCTGCGGGACAAACCACCGTGGCGGCAAGGGGCTGAGCATGGGCGAATTTGGCGAATCCGCGCGGCAAATCCGCATGCCGAAACATTGGTCACAAAACGGAATGCGACGATGCCAGCGCCACTGCAAAGCGCAGAATTAGTCAGGCACTTGGCTAACGAAAATGGGTGGTGGCGCGACACGGCACAACGTCTTTTGGTCGAGCGCCAGGATCGTGCGGCTGTTCCACTGCTCCAGAATCTGGCGCGCAAATCGCGTTCACCCCTCGCGCGCGTGCACGCGCTGTGGACTTTGGAAGGACTTGATTCGTTAGACGCTGAGATAGTCATGAATGCTTTGCAAGACAAGGAGCCGGGCGTTCGTGAACATGCGATTCGCTTGGCTGAACTGCTTATCGCCGGTAGAGGAATGTTGGCCTCGAACCCAATGAACGCAGACGCACAATCCGAAACCGCCTTCGGACCGAGATTCACTGGGGTCTCACCCGCACGACTGCGGGCGCTGCGCCGGCGATTGGTCCAAGCCATTGACGATCCTGACCCGCGTGTTCGGTTTCAACTCGCTCTGACGTTGGGAAATTTGGACAACTCTGTGGAGTCACTGGCTAAGCTCGCGCGTAAAGGCGTTGGCGATACATGGCAGGAAACGGCCATCTTGAGCAGCGTTCGGGACAGTTCATGGCCGCTTTTGCAAGAGTTATTGAAGGAGAACCGCCGTTGGTTGCCGAACCCGACGGACGCGCAAGGACGTTATTTGCAGCAAGTGGCCGAGTTGGTGGGTCTCAGTACGTTCACGAATGCCAGCAGCTTGAACGACGTCGTATCGCATCTTGCCAGTTTACCACGGACAACCGGCCAGCTGATGCTGGTTGCCGGATTAGCCGACGGTCTCGGCCGCGCGAAACGTAGTGCTGCCGAAGGAGGCCTTCGAGCTCGGTCCCAGCTGCAGTCGTTGATTATGGACCTATGCGAGAGCGCTGCAGCACTGGCTATTTCCGAAACCGATCCGTTAACCGTTCGTTTGGCTGCCGTTCGCATTCTGGCCCAGGTGGCGCCGGATCGAATTGGCAATCGGTTGCTGAATCTGTTGGAGCCAAAACAACCGGTCTCCATCCAGTCCGCCGCCATCAACGCCATCGCTGAATCAAATGACAAGTCGCAAGCGGAGGCGCTGTTCGAAAACTGGGGCAAGCAGTCCCCCACGACCCGGCGCCAAGTTATTTCAGCCGCGTTCCGGTCCGATGCTTCAACCGCTGCTCTCCTGGGCGCGTTGGAAAGCGGAAAGATTGAAATCGTCGAGGTCGATGCGGCAACTCGGCAACGGCTGCGGCAACTGAGGAATATTCCCCTGAAGGAACAGGCCGAGAAATTGTTGAAGGGCCGGACGATGCCAGATCGAGAGGAGCTCATTCGCAGTTTTCAACCTGCGCTGAACCTCCACGGGAGCCCCGCCCACGGCGCAATCACGTTTGCCAAAGTTTGTTTGAACTGTCATGCGATTCTCGGTCAAGGCGGCAAGGTCGGCCCCGACCTTTCAGGCGTCGCATCTCGGCCCAAAGCAGCGTTGCTCGTGGATGTTCTCGATCCGAACCGGCAGATCACCCCGGATTTTCTTAACTTCAGAGCGGTCACAACCAAAGGTGAACATTTGTCTGGATTGGTGGTGAGTGAAACCGCGACCGGCGTCACTCTGCGGCGTGTTGGCGAGCCTGACACAACACTGTTGCGTCGCGATCTCATCGAATTACGCGCGGAGGGAGCCTCACCGATGCCGGAAGGATTGGAACAAGGAATGACACAGCAAGATGTGGCGGACCTGTTGGAATTCCTCCGGCAGCCTGATCGGGCGCTGTTGCCGCAAGAGCGGTAGCGCCGGAGCGCGGACATTCCTGTCCGCTGCAATGTCCATCCGACCAAACGCACTGGGCCAGTCTGTGGCGGTCTGGAAGGTCGAAAACTGCTGCGGACAGGCATGTCCGCGCTCCGGCACAGGGTCATGATCATTCGTGCCCGACCATTCGCTTAGCTTTGCTTCACAAGTGGAGACAATGTAATGTCGGGCTTGTTGCCGGACAACGAAAAGACCATGAGTAACAAGATGCATTCCTTAGCTGTTGCCACACTAGGCCTTCTCATCATGAGCCCATGCTTCGCTCAATCCGAGAAAGGCCGAATTGAAATTGTCGTGCTGGATCATGACACACGCGAGCCCGTGGCTTGCCGAATTCACTTGAAAGATGGCGCGGGCAAACCGGTGCGCGCCCCGAAATTGCCGTTCTTCCGCGATCACTTCGTTTGCCCCGGCAAGGTTAAGCTCGAACTGCCGGCGGGTTCTTACTCGTACGAGGTGGAGCGCGGCCCCGAATACTTCGTTCCCACCGGTTCATTCCAATTGAGCACGAATGCGAATGATCGGCTCACGCTCGAGTTGGAGCGAATGGCGGATATGGCCGCGGAAGGCTGGTGGTCCGGCGAAACGCACGTCCACAGGCCGGTCGAAGCTGTCGAGTTGCTCATGCAGGCCGAAGATCTGCATGTTGCGCCCGTGATGACGTGGTGGAATAATCAGAATCTTTGGAAGACAAATGCGCTGCCGCGCAAGCCGCTGGTCCATTTCGACAAAGATCGATTTTATCATCTCATGGGAGGCGAGGACGAACGGGAAGGTGGTGCTTTGCTCTACTTCAATCTCAAGGAGCCACTTCAGATTACAGGCGCTACCCGCGAACATCCCTCGCCGATGCAATTTCTGGCCGAAGCCCGGAGGCACCAAGGCGCATGGATCGATATTGAAAAGCCATTTTGGTGGGATGTCCCGATTTGGCTGGCGAGCGGTGAAATCGATTCAATCGGTCTCGCCAATAATCACATGTGCCGCGATACAATGTTGGCCAATGAGGCGTGGGGCAGGCCACGCGATGCGCAGCGGTTGCCGCCACCGCGGGGCAACGGCTTTTGGACGCAAGAAATCTATTATCACATTCTCGATAGCGGACTGCGCATTCCGCCATCGGCTGGGAGCGCTTCAGGAGTCTTGCCGAATCCAATTGGGTACAATCGCGTTTATGTCTTCTTGGACAAAGGATTCAGCTACGACAGCTGGTGGAAAGGGCTGCGTGCGGGCCGATCGTTCGTATCGAATGGGCCGCTGCTACGCTGTCGCGCCAATGGCGAACTGCCGGGCCACGTGTTCGTCGCGCCTGATGGCAAGCCTCTCAGCATTGAGATCGAAGCCGCCATCACTACTCGGGACCCGATCTCATCGATTGAGATAATCAAGAACGGCCGAGTGGAACGCGCTGTTCCATTCGACGAATGGCAGAAGGCTGGAAAGTTAGGCGGCCTGCAATTCGACTCGAGCGGCTGGTTTCTTGTTCGAACGATTGCGGATAACCCAAAGACATTTCGTTTTGCCTCCACGGCGCCATTTTATGTCGAGATCGGCAAAGCCAAGCGACGCATCAGCAAGACTTCCGCGCAATTCTTTCTGGATTGGGCGCGCGAGCGGAAACAACGGGTCAAGGTCGAGAATGCCCAGCAAGCCATTGACGTTCTAAAGCATCACGAGATGGCGGAAGGGTTTTGGGTGGACCGCGTGGCGAAGGCGAACGCGGAGTAAACCTAAGCCGTAAGTATGCAGTTGCAGTGAGCCCCTCTCCCCATCCGATGGGGAGAGGGAAAAGAGCTGTGGATCACGTTTGCTTTCACCAAAAAAGTGAGCCAATGGCACATCGCGAAAAGTATTTCCTCTCCCCATCCGACGGGGAGAGGGTTAGGGAGAGGGGCTCACTGCGCAGGGATCGGAAGGCGCTAAGAATTAGCTTTGGCGGCTCGGACAAATTCGTGTTCAATTTCCGCGCATGAGCCCAACGCATCCCTTGACCACGACAACCTTCGAATTGCCAGGCTACAGGATAACAAAATCGTTTGGCGTGGTCCGCGGGATCATCGTCCGGTCGCGGTCGATTGTGGGAAATATCGGTGCGAGCATTCAAACTATCTTTGGTGGAAACATCTCGCTCTACACGAGCCTGTGCGAGCGAGCGCGGGACGACGCGTTTCGTCAAATGTTGACCCACGCGGGCGAATTGGGAGCCAATGCCGTGGTTGGCGTTCGTTACGACGCGACGGAGATTGGCGCTGGCATCACCGAGGTCTTATGTTATGGCACGGCCGTGTTTGTCGAAGTGGCGAGTTAGAGATGTTTAGATTGATTTTGCGTATTTTTAGTTATGGCAGGACATAGTAAATGGGCGAAGGTAAAGCATTTTAAGGGCGCGATTGATGCAAAACGCGGGCGGATTTTCTCGAAGTTGTCGAAGGAGATCACAATCGCCGCCAAACAAGGCGGCGGCGATCCGGATATGAATCCGCGGCTGCGTATGGTCTTGCTCAAGTGCCGTGGTGCTAATATGCCTTCGGATAATATCGAACGAGCCATTAAGAAAGGCTCTGGAGGAGGCGAAGGCGCTAATTACGAAGAATTGACCTACGAGGTGTTCGGACCGCATGGCGTGGCTTTGCTCGTCGAGCTTTCGACTGATAATCGCAATCGCACGGCGTCCGAGATTCGAAGCTTGCTGACTAAGAATGGTGGGTCAATGGCCAGTTCCGGCGCTGTCACAAGATTATTTCAGCGAAAAGGCCAGATGATCGTGCGGCGCGAGGCGGCCAATGAAGATCAATTAATGGAGGTGGCTTTAGAGGCGGGCGCGGAGGATTTCAAAGCAGAGCCTGAAGGTTATGAGATTTTGACCGAGCCGGCGCAATTTGAAACCGTACATAAGCAAGTCGAAGCAAAGGGAATCAAATGTGAAGTGGCTCAAATCACATCGCTGCCGACTTTGACGGTGCCGCTGCAGGATCCCGGCAGCGTCACGGAAGTTTCGAAACTCATCGATGCCTTGGAGGATCATGAGGATGTGAAGGAAGTCTATACTAATGCAGAGTTCCCGGACGGGACGGCTTAGTAATGCTGATTTCAATCAATGTTGACATGGCCAAATGCGTGCCACGAAAAATGACTATTATCCAGTTGTGGCAGACGCGTCTTGGAACGCAGCGCAGAGTTTCACTCTGCTGTATCGCCGACTTGCAGTCGACAGCATGCCCGCTTTATCGAGCGCTGCGGTTCGTGCGCGCGCAATGCAGATTGAAAATCTGCGATACAGCAGGGTGAAACTCCGCGCTGCGAGGATATCCGCGCTTGGTCAATGCAAACGCTGACTGACAGTTTTGCGGCACGCTTCCTGCGGAAGTTAGCTGATTACGTTTTCCGTTATCCTCGTTACTTTTTTTACCCGCAGATCCTTCTGTTCATTGCTTCTGTTTATTACACGGTCGAAAACCTCGATTTCGACATGAGCCGAAACAGTTTGGTCGGGGCCGATAAGAAGTACCACCAAATCTTTCTCCGATTCAAAGAGGAGTTTTCATCGCAGGACGAGGTGGTGGCGGTGGTCGAAAGCGAGGACATGGAGAAGAACCGCCAGTTCGTCGAGCGGTTGGGGGCCAAGTTGGAAGCTGAGCCAAACTTGTTCACCGATGTTATCTACAAAGGCGATTTGAAGATGCTGGGACCGAAAGCCCTGCTTTTTTTATCGGACGAACAGTTAGCGGAGTTGCAGCGCACTCTCCAGAATTATCGGCCGTTCCTCCAGCATTTCGCCCAGGCTACGAACCTCAATGCCTTGTTTCGAAAGATCAATCAACAGTTCCGGAGCGCGAAACCGGAGCAAAACGAACAGACGGAATCGCTGATCGAAGCGATTCCAGCGTTGACGCGGATTGTGGAGCAGGCCCGCGATGCACTGAATCGTCCAGGCACTCCGCCCGCTCCGGGAATCACCGCTCTTTTTAACGCAGGCAAACAAGCCGAAGCTGGCCAATACCTGACTTACGCCAATGGAAGAATGTATTTAGTCACTGCGCGTCCGGCCAAGCCGGCGGTGGAAACAGCCGCGGTGGAACGCTTGCGCGCTTTGGTGTCGCAAACGCAGGCGGAAGTTCCGGGCGTAAATGCGGGAGTGACCGGCGAGTCCGTGCTTGAAATCGACGAGATGCGTCAATCACAGATCGATTCAACTGTGGCCACGATCGCCTCATTGATCGTGGTGGCGCTCATTTTTATTGTCGGCTACCGAGAGATGGGGCGGCCCATCAAGGCGACAGCAAGTTTGATTGTCGGACTCGGATATACCATGGGCTACACAACGCTTACGGTAGGACACTTGAATATTCTGACGGTCACGTTCCTTCCTATCTTGATTGGCTTGGCCATTGACTTCGGGGTCCATTTGATTACGCGCTTCGAGGAAGAACTCCGCCGCGGGCGGACCGAGAAAGAAGCCCTGGATAAAGCCATGGTCAATACTGGCCTTGGTGTATTCACCGGCTGTTTTACGACCGCAGGCGCCTTTTTTGCCATGGGGTTAACCGACTTCAAAGGCATTCAGGAAATGGGCATCATCACTGGCGGTGGTTTGTTGATCTGCCTAATTCCGATGATGACGTTTTTGCCCGTGCTGCTGAGGCAAGGCGGGCCGAAGCCCCTTGAGCACCCTAACGCCCCAACAACGGATAAGAGAGCGCAGATCGAAAGGCTTTGGCTGGAGCGACCGGGCTGTGTTGTTGGAATCACGGTTGTTCTAGCCGGACTGTCGTTAATCCAATTTCCAAAGGTCTATTTCGACTACAATCTTCTGAACATGCAAACGGAAGGGTTGCCGGCTGTTGTTTACATGCGGAAATTGATCGACGAAGCTTCGAAATCGGTTTTGTTCGGGGCCGTAGTTGCAGATTCTCTGGAGGAGGCTGTGACGCTGAATTCCCGGCTGACGAATTTGCCGGCGGTTGCAAGCGTAGAATCGATGAGCCGGTTTCTCGCGGGAGACCAGAACGCTAAACTGGATCAGATAAGCCGGATCAAAGATGAAATCGCAACGATCCGTTTTGAGGAAACGGACGACGAACCGGTAAACCTTGCGGAGCTCAGTCAAACGCTGTTTTATACGCAAAGTTATTTGGGATTAGCCACGAATGAAGCGCAGAAGGCTGGCGAGAAAGAGCTAGCGCCGCAGCTTCGAGCTCTGCGCCAAGCGATTGGGGATCTGCGCAGGCTTATGAATAGTCGAGATGCAGAACGCAATGCGCAGAAGCTCGCGGCATTTCAACGCGCCTTGTTGGAGGACATTCAACAAACATTTGAAGCTTTGAAAAATCAGGACAATGCGTCCGCTCTGTCCGTGGCAGACCTCCCCGCTGCCTTGCGGAACCGTTTTGTGGGCAAGACCGGCAAGCTGCTCTTGCAAGTTTATCCCAAAGAGAACGTCTGGCAGCGCGACAACCAGGAAGAATTCGTCCAACAACTGCGCTCGGCCAACGAAAACGTAACTGGCACTCCCGTGCAACTGTACGAGTACACGAGCCTGCTGAAAGAAAGCTACGAACGAGCCGCGTGGTACGCGCTGGGAGCGATCACCATTCTGGTCTTTGTTCACTTCCGAAGTGTCACGAGCGTACTCTTGGCGCTGTTCCCCGTGGTGATTGGGACCGTTTGGATGGTCGGCTTGATGGGAGCATTTGATATCCCCTTTAATCCGGCCAACATTATGACGCTGCCGTTAGTAATCGGGATTGGTGTGACCAACGGAATTCATATCCTCAATCGTTTCGCCGAAGAGGAAAACCCAAGCATTCTCGCGCGCAGCACCGGGAAAGCCGTGCTCGTGTCAGCGCTGACGACTATTGCCGGATTCGGCAGCTTGATCCCGGCAAAACATCAGGGAATAGCAAGCCTCGGAATTGTCATGTCCACAGGGGTCGCGACCTGCATGATTGCCGGCCTGACCTTTCTTCCCACACTGCTCAATTTGCTAATACGGCGGGGATCGCTATTAAAAAAACCCAGCGCCGACAATGCACTGTCGACACTGGGCCGGGAGGAACCGAGGTAAAACACCTCAATTGATGGCCGACAAAGTAAACAGATCATGCGGGAAAGTCAATGGATAATTAATTCGTGTGAAAAGGACGGGGAAACAACGCGAAATCAGCTCGATGCGCCAAACGGTAACGTTACAGCTCCAACAGCTCCCATCTTGGAACTACGGGGTCAGAAACGCGGCGCTGACGCGGCAAAAACCGGCGCAACAGTGAGCCCATCCGCGCGTTTGACATTGCTGCTGCGTAAACGCGGGGCTTCTAAAGTCCGAAACGTCCCCGTCAGCCGCCTAGGTCATCCCGGGTGGTTTATCGCGTTCTTAGTTGCTCTTCTAGGTATTCACGAGACTAGTTTGGGTTCGTGGGATTCATTTGGACCTCTTTATCATCAAGGTGACTTAACTCTGGGTTCGAGTCGTTGGACGGAAGCGTTTGGCCCACTGGTGAGGCACGAGGAAAATGAGGCCCGTATCTTGAGTATCGCACCTATATTCTCCCATTATCGCGATCCGCTCACAGAGGTTCGAGAAATAGATCTGCTTTATCCTTTGCTCACTTACGATGAATTCGGCACGCAATATCGGTTTCAATTGCTGCAGTGGTTCAGCTTTTCCGGCGGTCACACTTTGCAAGAACAACAGAATCACCGGCTGACATTGTTCCCCTTTTACTTCCAACAACGATCCTCAGATTCCAATCTTAATTACACGGCGTTCGTTCCATTCTATGGACGCCTCAAAAACCGGCTCTTGCGCGACGACATCCATTTTGTCCTGTTTCCGCTCTATTCGAAGACTCGGAAACGCGACGTGATAACGGACAATTACGTTTACCCATTCTTTCATCTGCGGCGTGGAGATAATCTTAAGGGTTGGCAATTCTGGCCGCTCATCGGTCGCGAACACAAAGACCCCACAACGCGCACCAACCAGTTTGGCGACAGCGCAGTCGGCGGCGGCCATGACAAAAACTTTCTTCTTTGGCCATTCTATTTTGACAACAAACTCGCTCTCGGCACAGACAATCCTCAAACGCACCGTGTTCTCTTGCCGTTCTTCAGCGTTCAACGTTCCCCGCGCCGCGATTCGGTAACCTATTTCTGGCCGTTTGGTCTCACGATCACTGATGATCGCGAAAAAAAATATCGCGAATGGGACGCGCCCTGGCCGCTGGTTGTCTTTGCCCGGGGCGAAGGCAAAACCGCCAACCGGGTTTGGCCGTTATTCAGCCAGGTCAAGAGTCCGACCCTGCAAAGCGATTTTTATCTTTGGCCTCTATACAAATACAATCGAGTCACCTCTGATCCTTTGGATCGCCAGCGCATCCGCATGCTGTTTTTCCTCTACTCCGATTTGAGTGAGAAGAATACTTCAACCGGAACCGCGCTCGATCGCACCGATCTTTGGCCGTTGTTCACGGCCCGCCGCGACCATGAAGGAAAAGAGCGCCTGCAACTGCTCGCTCCGCTCGAACCGCTGTTGCCGAATAACAAGAGCATCGAACGAAATTATTCGCGGCTCTGGTCCATTTGGCGATCCGAGAAGAATCCGAAAACGGGCGCGTCCAGCCAATCGTTGCTTTGGAATCTGTATCGGCGTGATTCGACGCGCGATGCGAAACGATGCTCGGTGTTATTTGGGTTAGTCGATTGTCGGTCAAATGCCGAGGGCCGTCGGTTGCGCTTGTTTTACGTGCCGCTGGGCAAAGGCAAACCATGAAGAATCAATTGCGCAACCTATGAACCTCCTGTCCTACCACGCTCATGGGCGCAATGTGCGAAATTTTGTTTCGGAGAAGTCTCCCCATGAACCTCCCAGTATGTAGTCCCGCCTTTAGGCGGCAGCGTTTGCTGGTCGCGAAACAGCTTTTGCCGATTGCAGTCGCTCCGGCTAAAGCCGGGACTACATGCCACGACGTCGGGTTCATGGGGAGGGAATGGGAGACGGGCAGCCTCGACTGTTCACGTGACGCCGTAAGGAATCAAGTATGTTCCAAAACATTGGTGAAATTCTGATCCTGTTCTGGCGAACGCTGATGGCTTTGCCTCAGACGCTTCAACATCGCCGTAAAGTGATCGACCAGCTCTTCGAGATTGGAGCGGCAAGTTTGCTAATGGCTTGCATTTTGTCGCTCTTCATCGGCGGCGTCATCGCCCTGCAAAGCGGACCGGTGCTCGCGGAAAGAGGATTATCCAGTTACATCGGCGGGTTGGTGGGACTCTCGATGTGCAAAGAATTGGCGCCCGTCATGATGGCAGTGTTGATTGCCGGCCGGATCGGGTCAGCCATGGCCGCCGAAATCGGTTCGATGCGGGTGTATCAAGAGATCGATGCCCTGCGCACCATGAACATTGATCCGATCCGGTATTTGGTGCTGCCTCGCTTGGTTGCCATCAGCGTCTCGTTGCCGGTGCTGGTTGTCTTTTCAATTTTGGTTGGCTGGTTTGGAGGAGCAATTGTCTCGATGACCAATCAGCAGATCGCCGTTCCCCTCCAATCTTATTTCAGCAATCTCAGCGAGATGGTTGAACTCGACGACGTCGCCAATGGTTTGATCAAAAGTTTCGTTTTTGCAGTTGTGATCGGCATTGTTTCCTGTCACCAAGGCCTGCAAACGATTGGCGGCCCGCGCGGCATCGGCCGTTCCGTCACTAAAGCCGTCGTCAACTCCATCGTTCTGATCTTGATTCTCGATTACTTCGTCACCCGCTTTCTGCTCTACTTCGAGAAATGAACGGTTCCACTGCACACCAGTCTGGCGTCGCCGTGCAAGTGCGCGGACTGCAAAAGTCCTTTAACGGCCATTTGGTGCTTCAGGGAATCGACCTCGATGTTGCTCCGGGAGAAATCTTCGTCATCATGGGGCCAAGCGGCAGCGGCAAGAGCGTCTTGCTTAAGCATATCATTGGCCTGGAAACGCCTGATGCCGGCGACATTCAGATTAACGGTCAACCAATCCAGGCAGAAGGGGTCATGGACCAATATCGGCTGGCCATGGTTTTTCAGTCAGGAGCGCTTCTGAATTCGTTGACGGTCGGGGAAAATGTCGGCCTCTACCTGCGCGAACATCGCCTCAAGCCTGAAAAGGAGATTGCTCGCATTGTGGGCGAAAAACTAGAACTCGTGGGCTTGAAGGGCCTGGAATCACGCATGCCCAGCGATCTGTCGGGCGGCATGAAAAAACGGGTCGCCATCGCGCGCGCTCTGGCCATTGAACCGCAGCTGATCCTCTATGACGAACCAACGAGTGAACTCGACCCATTGATGGCCGTAACCATCGCGGAGGAAATCTTAAACCTGAAAAGTCGCATTCACGTCACATCGATTGTTGTCTCTCACGACCGCGATCTTGCCTTGGGAGTCGCGGACCACATTGCCATGATTAACCAAGGAAAGATACTGGCCATCGGAACGCCGGAGGAAATCAAAAAGATATCAGACCCATTGATTCAAAAGTTTTTGACGGTAGAATTTCAAAAGGAAAAAGCACTATGAGAAATACTCTGGAAACTCGGCTCGGAATGTTTTTCGCCCTCGCATTTATCACCGCTGTGATCATCTTCGAGATGATCGGCGGCATTGATTTCTTCAAAGGCGGCCGAAGAGTCCGCGCACAATTCAATAGCATTCAAGAACTCAAGAAAGGCGACTTGGTCAAAATGGCCGGCGTTCAAATCGGACGCGTCGATGCGATTAACCTGACGAGCAATCGAGTGGAAGTCGTCATGAAGTTAACGAAGGAAGCGCAGGTCAAAACCGACAGCAAGGCCGCCATCAAATTTGTCGGACTGATGGGGCAGAATTATGTCTCGATTGACTTTGGTTCACCCAATGCGCCCCTGGCTGCCGAAAACACGTTGCTAACCACGACCGAACAAGTCGATCTGAGCGCTATTATGGTCAAACTGGACAATGTTGCCACCGGTGTTGAAAATCTAACCAAGAGTTTCAGCGGAGATTCAATCAACAATTTGCTCGGTCCCTTCACCGATTTCCTCAAAGAGAACAACCCAAGGCTCAGCGGGATTCTCAGCAATATGAACCACATCTCCGCTCAAATCGCGCGCGGCGAGGGCACGGTGGGACGGCTCATTTACGAAGACCGGCTTTATCGCTCGGCTCTCGCCACAGTCACGAACCTAAGCGCCACAGCCGACGAAATCAAAGTTACCGTCTCGCAAGCGCGCGGCATCGTCGAGCAGATCAGCGCCGGCCAAGGGACAGTGGGCAAACTGGTCAAGGACGACACACTCTATCGCGAAACGGCCACCGCTATGACCAATGCCAAAGAGATTCTGCAAAAAATCAATCAGGGACAGGGTTCGATCGGCAAACTGGTCAACGACGAAACGCTATTTCGCAACGTGAAGATGACTCTGCAAAAGGTGGAAAAGGCGACGGAAGGATTGGAAGATCAGGGGCCACTCAGCGTTTTGGGCACGGCCGTGGGAAGCCTCTTTTGAGGCGATGCCAACTTCAGGCTTGTGGAGGCATCGTTGGAGGTTTGCGGCGCGCGCGCACGAATTGCCGATAGCGGTCGCCGAGCGCGGTCAGGAATTGCTCACGACTTGAGTTAGGGACGCGCTGTAATGCACCTTCAAGCAAGCGCCGAACCGTCCGCTCAAACGATCACGATGTCTCGGCTCGCAGGTGTCCCTTTCGTAGAGTGCTGCCAGTAATCGCTCCAGTTCGGGACTCATCCGGGGAAGGCTGCATTGAGAATTTTCTCGGCGTCTTCCCTGGCCATTGCGCCATGCCAAAGCGGGATTTTGTCGCGGAGCGTTTGCAAAGTCGCTGCAACATTCTCTTGAAGCTTGGGGTCCGGAAAATCTGGATGCTCTGTAGTTAAGGCCAGAAGCCGCCCGAACTGGATCAACCGTTCCACGGTGCGGCGATGAGTGGCGAGAACATCTGCGCTGGGGCTATCGAGCAGGTGACGCCTTCGGAGAAATCGTGCAGGATTCGGGCTTCCAGCTTTTCGAAGTAGTCCGGCAAAACTCCGACTGGCAAAGCGATGTCCATGCGGAAACCCTATCAGTGGATTAAGTTTCGCGCAAGGTCGCTCAGGATTTGCAAGGGGCTTCGCCACCGGCACAGAAGCAGGCCCAGGGGAAACGGCATTGAGAGGATCGAACAAGCCAAAGCCACTTTGTCACGGAGTGGATACGCCCACGTCGATCTGGTCTTTCATTGCCAGAAAATCGATGGAACCGAAGTGAACTTGAGAAAACCAAATGATGATCGACGCTCGTCGATTCGTGCGTCTCAAAGCACGGCGTTCAAGGACGCTGGGCCACTTTGGCCGGCGATGAGCATAGCAAAGGTTGTTCTGAACTTTTTGGAGCAACCGGGACTTCTATGCCAAGCAAGTCCTTCCGAAAGGCTTGAGCCGTTATGAAGGGAAACTTTCACGCACGGTTCAGGGGGGCCTGAGCGGGTGACCGCTCTGGCCTACCCGGTCCATGGTCAAGGCCGTATTGAGGATGGGAAGCCTCGATGCGACGATCGTCCATGAATATCGCCCAGATTGAAGAAGCCGTACATCGAGGAGTCCCGTTCAGGCTTAAAGTTGCGGACGGAGACGAGTATCGAGTGCCGCATCCCGACTATATTTTCCTTCCGCCCAAGTCTTCCGCGAAGCGGACTTATGTGATGGTACACAACGACGAGGGGTTTGCATCGGTCCTGCCGCTGCTGACGATTACGAGGTTGACCTTTCAGATTGACGCCAAAACCTAGAGCGTGTGATTGATTGGCTAACAAAAGAAGGAATGTAGATAACCCGGAGTGAAGCGGCAGGGGAGACGATTTGTGCGGGAGGGTGATCGCTTCACTCCGGGTTATTTGCATTTGCCTGGTTGAACGAAGCCGCGGCCGATGGCCCGTGGCCCGGAAGGCTTGGCTCCTTGCGGAAAGTTTTCGTTTGCTCCTGCGCATAGGACAAAAACCTCTTTGAGCCAAGAGACTTTCCGGTCGTGCTGGAGCTCTGGGGTGGGTGGCGCCAGGCTGTGGCAGCAGGCTCTGGGAGCAGTTCCAAAGCCCAAATCCACGGCGCGGGCAGAGCCCACCGGTGCACGAGACCAACTCGTGTGTGAATCCAAAACGCAAAAGTAAAGTTCGAGGGCAGTTTCATGGTGGAC
>Ga0194121_10002104_pt1 | contig 32160 bp, 31 predicted proteins | sample TA2MahCa50mmetaG_FD_148609 | JGI IMG/M metagenome (GOLD analysis project Ga0194121, IMG submission 148609) | Freshwater microbial communities from Lake Tanganyika, Tanzania - TA2015020 Mahale Deep Cast 50m | ecosystem: Environmental > Aquatic > Freshwater > Lake | place: Tanzania: Lake...
GGCATGGTGCAGGGCCAAGCATTGGCGCGCGGGGGCCCTGCGCAACGGTCATACCGGGCTCGAAATGGGCCCAAGCCGACGTCAGCCGGGGGGCGAATCAGCATGCGACGGACGGGCGGGCCATGCAGCGCTGGCTGACCGGCGCCCTGCTGACCCTGGGCGCGCTGGCTTTGATCTGGCTCGCCGATCTCAATCCTGCCCTGACCGGGATGCGGCACAACGTGCTGTCGGCCTGGCCCGGCGCCATCCAGCCCGCCAGTTCGACCGACCCCCATAAGCACGACCAGGCGACAGGCGAGACCCTGGCCAGCGAAATGGCCATCGATCCCGCCAGCGTCGACATGCCGCCGCACCTGGAGCTGCCCGACCTGATTGCCCTGATGGCGCAGGAAGACGCCGACGTCGAGCCGATCCAGCACGTCGTGCGTATTCCCAAGGGCGGCACACTCATGGAGGTGTTGACCGAGGCCGGCATCGACCGCAGCGAGGCGCACGAGGCGATCGTGGCACTCAAGCCGCTCTACGATCCGCGCAAGCTGCAGCCGGGCCAGGAGATCACCCTCACCTTCGGCCCGACGGCGCCTTCGCCCACCGGGGCGGGACGTCCCGACGAGCGCGCCAACGAACGCGGCGACTTCGTCGGCCTGGCTCTCCAGGCAAGCGTCGAGCGCGACGTCATGGTCCTGCGCGACGACGTGGGCCGTTTCCTGCCCCGCGAGATCGTCAAGCCGCTCTATAAGCAATTCGCCTACGCCAAGGGCACCATTCAGACCAGTCTCTATGATGCCGCGATCGCAGCCGACGTGCCGCTGACCCTGCTCTCGGAGATGGTGCGCGCCTACAGCTACGATGTGGATTTCCAGCGCGAACTGCATCCGGGCGATCGCTTCGAGATCCTGTTCGAGGCTTATGTCGACGAGAACGGGAACCGCCTGCGCTATGGCGACATGCTCTACGGCCTGCTGACGACCGCCGGCACGGAGCAGCGCCTCTATCGCTTCACGCCTCGCGGCGGCGTGCCGGAATTCTTCAACGACAAGGGCCACAGCGTGAGGAAGGCACTGCTGCGCACGCCGATTGACGGCGCGCGGCTGACCTCGGGCTACGGCAACCGCTTCCATCCGATTCTTGGCTACACGGTCAAGCATCGCGGCGTTGATTTCGGCGCGCCGACCGGCACGCCGATCATGGCCGCCGGCGACGGCACGGTCGCGGAGCTCGGCTGGAAGGGCGGCTACGGGCAATACGTCCGCATACGCCACACCGCGGAATTCGCCACGGCATATGCCCATCTCAGTTCCTATGCGCGCGGGGTCAAATCCGGCGCGCGAGTCCGCCAGGGCCAGGTCATCGGCTATGTCGGCTCGACCGGCATGGCGACTGGCCCGCATCTGCACTACGAGGTCCATCGCAATGGCGGACAAGTCAACCCGACCGGCGTCAAGTTTCCCTCCGGCCAGAAGCTGACCGACCGCGAGCTGCGTGAATTCGAGGCAGCCAAATCCCGTCTCGGCATCGAGGTCGCGCGCATCAACCGCATAGAGCAGCACGCCCAAGCGGAAATCGGCCGACCGGTGCGGTAGCCGGCGCGACGCCGCGCCGCGCGAAGGTCCGATCGCTTGCGCAATCGACGTCGCCACAGCCGATCGACGCCGGCGACCACCAGCCAGCCCCTTGCGCCCGACGCTTGCCGCGGCGTGCTAGCATCATGGCACGCCTCGATAGAGACCGACGTCCCGCCATGATCACGCTGGTGAAGTTTCCTTCCGCCTTCGGCCTCGCCGATCCCAGCCCCTTCGTCATGAAAGCGCAGATGTTGCTGAAGATGGCCGGGCTAGCTCATGACATTGAGGTCGCCAACAATCCACGCCGCGGCCCCAAGGGCAAGCTGCCGGCGATCCGAGACGACGGCGAATTGATCGGTGACTCCGAGATCATACGATGGCACATCGAGCGGAAATACGGCTTCGATTTCGATCGCGGTCTGTCTGAGGCCGAACGCGCCGTCGCGCACGCCTTCGCGCGCATGATCGAGGAGCGCTTCTACTGGGTCATGGTCTATGCGCGCTGGATCGATCCCGCGGGCTGGCCGCTCGTCAGCAGCACCTTTTTCCGCGGCATGCCGCCCGGCGTGCGCTGGCTCGTGCCGATGATGATCCAGCGCATGGTGCGCCGGACGCTGCACGCGCAAGGCGTCGGTCGCCATTCGCCCGATGAGATCTATCGCATGGGTATCCTCGACATGCGCGCGATCGCCACCCAACTCGGCGCGAAGCCATGGTTCATGGGTGCTGAGCCGACCGGGGTGGATTGCACGGTCTACCCGTTCATTGCCGGGACCGTGCAGCCGCCCTTCGACAATCCGGTAAAGGAGGAGGCGCTGAAGCACCCAAACGTCCTGGCCTACGCAGAGCGGGGCAAGGCACGGTTCTTTTCCTGACGCGTTCATAGGTGGCGGGCCCCGCCCGGAGACAACGCCATGTGCATCCGCACCGAAGCGATCGGCGAGATTCACGTCGCCGCCATGCGCCACGTCGGACCCTACGAGCGGATCGGCACCGCCTTCGAGAAGCTCGATCGATGGGCCCACGCCAGCAAGCTCATCCAATCGGTGCCTCGCCTGCTTGCGATCTATCACGACGACCCGGGGCGAATTCCGGCAGACAAGTTGCGGGCGGATGCCTGCGTTGAAGTGTCTTCGGACTTCAGAGGCGAGGGCGAGGTCGAGCCGGCGACCGTTCCGGCCGGCCGATACGCCGTGACTGAGCATCGCGGCAGCTATGATCTGCTCGGCGACGCCTGGTCCGAATTCAGGCATAGGCTCTCGGTGCGCGGCGATTTGCCGATCGACGATCGCCCCTGTTTCGAACGCTACCTGAACACGCCGCGCAACGCGGCGCCTGCCGATCTCGTGACCAAGCTCTGTTTGCCGCTCAAGAGCTGAAACGCGTTCGGATCGTCAATCGGCCGCCTCGGCCTTGACGCCATTGATGATCAATCCGGACTTGTCAGCAGACACATGGACCGCTTGCCCGTCGTGGATCGTGCCTTCGAGCAGCATGAGCGCCAGCGGGTTCTGCAGCGACCTCTGAATCACCCGCTTGAGCGGCCGCGCGCCGTAGACGGGGTCGTAGCCCGTATCGCCCAGCCAGCCCAGCGCCTTCTTGTCGATATCGAGCGCGATCTTGCGGTCGGTCAGCATCTTTCTGAGGCGGGCGAGCTGGATGTCGACGATGCTGCCCATGTGCTGGCGCGACAGCCGATGGAACAGCAGGATCTCGTCGAGCCGGTTGAGGAATTCGGGGCGGAAGTGGGCGCGCACGACGGCCATGACCGGCTCGCGCACGGCGCTCGAATCCTGGCCTTCGGGCTGGTTGGCCAGGATTTCGCTGCCGAGATTGGACGTCATGACGATCAGGGTGTTGCGGAAATCGACCGTGCGACCCTGGCCGTCGGTCAGCCGCCCGTCATCGAGCACTTGAAGGAGCACGTTGAAGACGTCGGGATGCGCCTTCTCGATCTCGTCAAACAGCACGACCTGATAGGGGCGGCGTCGCACCGCCTCGGTCAACGCTCCGCCTTCGTCATAGCCGACATAGCCGGGCGGCGCGCCGATCATGCGTGCGACAGCGTGCTTCTCCATGTACTCCGACATGTCGATGCGCACCATCGCCTGGTCGTCGTCGAACAGGAACTCGGCAAGCGCCTTGGTGAGCTCAGTCTTGCCGACACCGGTCGGCCCGAGAAACAGGAACGAACCGATCGGCCGGTTCGGATCCTGCAGGCCGGCGCGGGCGCGGCGCACGGCATTGGACACGGCAACGATCGCCTCGTCCTGGCCGACCACCCGGGCGCGCAGTTTCTCCTCCATCTTGAGCAGCTTGGCGCGCTCGCCCTCGAGCATCTTGTCGACGGGAATGCCGGTCCAGCGCGACACGACCGCGGCGATGTCGCGATCAGCCACTTCCTGGTTGAGCATGCGCGAGGTCGCACGGTTGTCGACCTGCTTCAACAGCCGCTCCAGCTCGGGAATGACGCTGTATTTCAGCTCGCCCGCCCGCTCGAGCTGGCCATTGCGCTGGGCGATGTCCAGCTCGTTACGCGCATGGTCGAGCTTCTCCTTGAGCTTCTGGACGTCGGACAGGCTGTCCTTCTCCGCCTTCCACTGCACGGTCAGCTCGTTGGAGCGCGCCTCGAGCTCGTCGAGTTCGCTCTGCAACTTCTTCAGCCGGTCGCGCGATGCCGCATCCGACTCTTTCTTGAGCGCCTCGCGCTCAATCTTGAGCTGCATGATGCGACGGTCGAGCTCGTCGATCGCCTCGGGTTTCGAGTCGACCTCCATGCGCAGCCGGCTGGCCGCCTCGTCGACCAGATCGATTGCCTTGTCGGGCAGGAAGCGATCGGAAATGTAGCGGTGCGACAAAGTCGCCGCCGAGACGATGGCGCTGTCGGTGATGCGCACGCCGTGATGCAGCTCGTACTTCTCCTTCAGGCCGCGCAGGATGGAGATCGTGTCCTCGACGGTCGGCTCGGACACGAAGACCGGCTGAAAGCGGCGCGCCAGCGCGGCATCCTTCTCGACGTGCTTGCGATACTCGTCGAGCGTAGTGGCGCCGACGCAGTGCAGCTCGCCGCGTGCGAGCGCGGGCTTGAGCATGTTGGATGCATCCATCGCACCGTCGGCCTTGCCGGCGCCGACCAGCGTGTGCATCTCGTCGATGAACAGGATGATCTCGCCGGACGCTGCCGTGATCTCCGACAGGACGGCCTTGATCCGCTCTTCGAACTCGCCGCGGAACTTTGCGCCTGCTACCAGCGCGCCGAGGTCGAGCGCCAGCAGACGCTTGTCGCGCAGCGACTCGGGAACGTCGCCGTTGACGATGCGCTGAGCCAGGCCCTCGACGATCGCGGTCTTGCCGACGCCCGGCTCGCCGATCAGCACGGGATTATTCTTGGTGCGGCGCGACAGCACCTGGATGGTGCGGCGAATCTCCTCGTCGCGGCCGATCACGGGATCGAGCTTGCCCCCGCGCGCCTGCTCAGTCAGATCGCGCGCGTATTTCTTGAGCGCATCGTAGCCCTGCTCGGCCGATGCCGTGTCCGCCGTGCGTCCCTTGCGCAGATCATTGATCGCCTTGTTGAGGTTCTGCGCAGTCAGCCCGGCGTCCTGGAGCACCTTGGACGCGGGCGTACCCTGGGCGAGCGTCAGCGCCAACAGCAACCGCTCGACCGTGACGTAGGAATCCCCGGCCTTTTCGGCGACCTGATCGGCCTGCTCGAACAGCCGTGCCGTCTCCGGCGCGAGGTAGACCTGTCCGGCGCCGCTTCCTTCGATGCGCGGTTGCTTGGCGAGCTCGGCCTCGACGCCCTTGATGGCCACCGTCGGATCGCCGCCGGCGGCACGGATCAGATTGGCGCAAAGGCCTTCCTTGTCGTCGAGCAGGACCTTGAGAACGTGCTCGGGAGTCAGCCGCTGATGGCCCGACCGAAGCGCCAGGCCTTGCGCCGACTGAATGAAACCGCGCGCGCGCTCGGTGTACTTCTCAAATTCCATCAGATCCCTCTCCGCGCCTTCGGGCCCTTCCATTGAGCTTGCCGCGGGCAGGTCCCGGCCGCCTTGATCTGGCGCAAGACGCTACGATGCGCCTCTTGTTCCCGCTGGTCCATATGGTGTTGCCACCCGGCAACACAAGGGTCGGCAAAGCATGGGCGACATCCGCCATCCGCGCTGCGGAGCGCGCCGCGCCCCCCCGACGGAGCGGAGTCATTTGACAGCCCTCCGATCCCGCGCCTAGCTTGCGTCCTCCATGCAGACTCCAGCCATTTCGCGGATCTTTCGCTACCCGGTCAAAGGCCTCAGCCCCGAGCAACTCGAGCAAGTCGAGCTGAGCCCAGGACAGGCCCTGCCCGAGGATCGTCGCTTCGCCATTGCGCACGGCTCGACGCGCTTCGATGCGGCGCAGCCCGAGTGGCTGCCGAAGCGCAACTTCCTTCAGCTCATGGAGAACGAGCGCCTGGCCGCGCTCGAATGCCGGTTCGATGCCAGCACCGGCTTCCTGACCATCAAACGCCAGGGTCGGCAAGTGGCGCGCGCCAACGCCACCGACGCCATGGGACGCACCATTCTCGAGCAATTCTTCGCGGCCTACATGGGGACGGAGGTGCGCGGCCAGCCCAAGCTGATCGACGGCGCTCAGCTCAGCTTCGGTGACAATGGCGCGCCCGTCGTGTCGCTGATAAATCTGGCCTCGATCGGCGACCTGGAGCGCGTCGTCGGCAGCCCGGTCGACCCATTGCGTTTTCGCGCCAATGTCTATTTCCAGGGTGCGGAGCCATGGATCGAGCGCTCCTGGGAAGAGCGCGAGGTGTCGATTGGGTTTGCCCGGCTCAAGATCGTGGCGCCGATCGGCCGGTGCGCGGCAACCAACGTCGATCCGGTGAGCGCGCAACGCGACCTCAACATTCCGAAGGCGCTCGAGCGCGGCTTCGGCCACAGCTGCCTGGGCGTCTACGCAGAGGTCGTCGAGGGCGGCATGATTGCGGCCGGCGACGCGATCACTCTCGCGAAGTAGATCGTATCGACCACGCGAGTCGGCGCGTCCAGACGATGGCCAGACAAGAGCTGGCCGGTCAGGCGGCCGGCCGTGGCAGCAGGCCTTGGTGGCAGGCTCAGGCTACTGGCGGCGGGACAGGCGGCTGCTCGCCCTCGGGATCGGCTTCCTGCTCGTCCATGCCGAAACCCGCGCCGCCCAGATGCGGCGGCCGGTGCGCCTGGCCATTGCCTTGGCCGGGCTGCCCCTCGGGCTGATTCATGTTGATGATGCGGAAATAATGCTCCGCGTGTTGCAAATAATTCTCGGCCGCGATTCGGTCGCCGGCGGCAGCGGCGTCGCGCGCGAGCTGCAGGTATTTCTCGTAGACCTGATAGGCATTGCCGCGAATGCGGACTTCGGGGCCGTTGCTATCGAAGGTCTGCAGTCGAAGCGGCAGGTGGGACTTGCGTCCGTGGCCGCCGTGGCCGCCGTGGCCACCATGTCCGTGGCCGCCGCCATTGCCGCGGCCGCGCATTCGCTTGGGATGAGGACCTGGTCTCATGGTCTTGGCTATCGCTGGTTATGGTCAACGGTTGATCAATGGTGACTTGCTGACAGCCCACGCGGCCCTTCACCGCGGTGCTTGGCGTCCATCGTCTATCAGCGGGTTTTGTTCATGCCCTCAGCGGGCTATCCCCCCGGGGGATGTGGAGCCTCTGGGCTCGCCACCACGAGGAAAAGCTAATCGGGAAATTGCCACATTCCAAGTGTTTTTTTCGCCTGACCGGCATGCTGCCACCACACACGCCCGGCGGGCGTCACCGGCGCAGAATGATGCATCGTCGGCGGCCGCCCAGATCGTCGCGGACCCCGACGACCTGCAGACCAGCAGCCGCCATGAGGCGCCCGACGACCTCCGCCTGCCCGTCGCCAAACTCGAGCACCGCGTGCCCGTCCGGCGCCAGAATGGACGCCAGCTCCGGCCCGATCGCGCGATAAGCGTCGAGGCCGTCCGCGCCTGCAGCCAGGGCCCGGCGCGGTTCATGGCGGCTGACCTCGGGTTCGAGCGCCGCGAAGTCGGGCTCGGCCACATAGGGGGGATTGGCGACCACGAGGTCGAACCGACCGGCGATCCCGCGCGTCCAATCCGTGCATGCGAAGCGCGCGCGCGCCGCCTGGCCTAGTCTGGCGGCGTTGGCAGCGGCGACCCCGAGAGCGCCAGGGGCGATGTCGATGCCGAGCCCCCATGCTTGCGGCAACTCGTTGAGCAGCGCGAGCAGCAGGCAGCCGCTCCCGGTTCCCAGGTCGAGCAGCGCGAGCGGCGCGTGCCTTTCCGACACCAGCGACAATGCCGTCTCGACCACGGTTTCGCTATCGGGCCGCGGATCGAGCGTGTCTCGGCCGATCAGGATATCCAGGCTCCAGAACTCGCGGCGGCCGCGAATGCGCGACACCGGTTCGCGCGCGATGCGCCGCGCCAGCATGGCATCGAACGATGTCAGCACCTCGACCGTGAGGCATCGATCCGGCAAGGCGGCCACCGCACCGGCATCGCAGCCGGCCGCATGACCAAGCAGTACGCGCGCATCGAGCCGGGGACTGGCGATGCCGGCTGCCGCAAGGCGCGCTTGAGCGGCGGCAAGCGTCTGCTCGGCTGCGCGCGCGCGGCGCTCGGCAATCATTGCAGGTCGGCGAGGCGTGCGGCCTCGTCTTCGGCGATCAGGGAATCGATGATCTCGTCGAGCGCGTCGCCGGCAAACACCTTGTCGATCTTGTGGAGCGTCAGCTTGATCCGATGATCTGTCACGCGCCCGTCGGGGAAATTGTAGGTGCGGATCCGCTCCGAGCGCTCGCCGGTGCCGACCTGGCTCTTGCGCTGGGCGGCACGCGCCATCTCCTGCTCCATGCGCTGGCGCTCATAGAGGCGCGCACGCAGCACCTTGAGCGCCTTGGCCTTGTTCTTGTGCTGCGACTTCTCGTCCTGCTGCTGGACGACGAGCCCGGTCGGCAGATGCGTGATGCGCACGGCGCTGTCGGTCGTGTTGACCGATTGACCGCCGGGCCCCGACGAGCGGAACACGTCGATGCGCAGATCCTTCTCTTCGATGTGGACGTCGACGTCCTCGGCCTCAGGCAGGACCGCGACGGTCGAGGTCGATGTGTGGATGCGTCCGCTCGCCTCGGTCTGCGGCACGCGCTGGATCCGGTGCACGCCCGATTCGAATTTGAGGCGGGCAAAGACGTTGCGGCCCGTGATCGACGCCGTCGCCTCCTTGAATCCGCCGAGCCCCGTCTCCGACAGGCCGAGCGCCTCGAACTTCCATTTGTGCAGTTCGGCGTAACGCCGATACATGTCGAAGAGCATTGCGGCGAACAGCGCGGCCTCGTCGCCGCCGGCGCCGGCGCGAACTTCCAGAATCGCATTGCGAGCGTCCGCTTCGTCCTTGGGCAGGAGCATGACCTTGAGCTCCCGCTCGAGGGTCGGCAGGCGGGCCTTGAGCGCCGCCTGCTCGTCCTGAGCCAGCCTGGCCATTTCAGCGTCGCCCGACCCCGCCATCTCGTCGAGCCCGGCGAGATCGCCCTGCACCTTGCGGATTTCGGCGATTTTTTCCGCGACCGGAGTCAGCTCGGCGTACTCCTTCGACAGCCGCACGAACTCCTGCGCGTCCGGCTGCTCCTGGGACGCCATCCGCTCGGCGAGTTCGCGATGGCGCGCAACCACGCGCTCGAGCTTGTCGTCGAGATTGAGGGTCACGGCTTGACGGCTCCCTTGCGATCGGGGGGCGAGATGCCGGCGGCGTCGCCGGACTGATCGGGCGAAGGTTCTAGCCGGAACAGGCGACGGAGCAAAGCCTCGGCATACTCGGCGCTCGCGGGCGGATTCTCGGCAGCCAGCGTCTTGAGCCCTTCCGACGGATCATGCAGCAGACGGTTGATCAGCCGCTCCGTGGCGCGGGCGACATCGGCATCTCCCGCCGACAAGACTTCCCGACGCAGTTCCTCGAAGCGGGCGCGCAACGCGACCAGGGCGGGCACGGTGCGCCGCTCGGCCAGATCGCGTTGGAATGCCGCGAGCTCGGCATCGACGATGGCCCATGCCGGGCCGGTCGCGGCCGCTCGCGTCTGCCGGCCCTCCAAGGCCAGGCGCTCCAGATCGTTCAGATCGTAGACGAAGGCCTCGTCCAGCCGGCCAACCGCGGGTTCGACGTCGCCGGGCATGCTCGCGTCAATGACGAAGATCGGCCGCCGCCGGCGCTGGCGCAGCACCGCTTCGACCATTTCGCCCGTGACGACGTGGCGACCATCACCGAAGGCCGACACGATGACATCCGCGTCGACCAGCGTCTGCGCCAAGGTGGCCGTGGTCGCGAAGTGGCATTTCAGGCGCGCCGCCTGTGCCGCTCCGCGGCGCTCGGTGCGCGCAACCACGGTCAGCCGGCCCAGGCCGGCCGACACCAGCTGTTCGGCAAGGAGCTCGCCCATGTCCTCGCCGCCGAGCAGGACGCCGCCGCAATTCGCGAGATTGCCATGGACGTCGCGCGCGAGCCGGACCGCGACGGCAGCCATCGACACGGGCCGCTCGGCAAGCGTCGTCTCGTTGCGCACGCGCTTGGCCGCGCCATAGGCGGCTTGCAGCAGCGTTTCGAGCTCGGGCCCGACATGACCTGCGTCGCGCGCCAGACGATGGCTGGCACGCAATTGACCGAGCACCTGCGGCTCGCCGATCGTACGGCTGTCGAGCGACGCCGCGACCGCGAAAATGTGGCGCAGCGCCTCCGCGCCCGTCAGCCGATACGTCATGCCGCCGATCTCGTCCGCCGGCAGCTGCGCACCTCGGCCGACCGCGGCGGCGAAGGTAGCTGCAGTATCCGTGATGCCGAGCGTCGAAACCGCGTGCATTTCGACCCGGTCGCAAGTCGAGAGGATGAGCGCCTGCTCGATGCCAGCCCCCGCCATGTCCGCAAGCACCGATGGAACAGCAACGTCTTCGACGTAGAGTCGCTCGCGCAACGGGGCCGGGCAGGTTCGGTGACCGAAGCCGACCACCACGAGCCGCCCCAAGCCCCCGCCGGCGAGCCCCGCGCCCGCCATGGCCAGGCTACTTGAACCGCGCGAGGCGCCCGGTCAGCTCGGACAGGGGCACGTCTGTCTGTTCGCCCGTGTCGAGATCGCGCACCGTCGCGGCGTTGCGCTGTAGCTCGTCGTCGCCGATCAGCACGGCGGCGCGCGCATTGAGCTTGTTGGCACGCTTCATCCGCTTGCCAGTGTTGCCGCCGTAGCCGTGCTCGACCCGATAACCGGCCTGGCGCAACTCGTGCGCCAGCGTGATCGCCCGCACATCGGCAGCCTCGCCAATCGGAACCAGCGCGATCGGCCGCATTGCGCGGGGCGCTTCCGACAGCATCATCGCGAGACGTTCGATGCCGGCGGCCCAACCGATGCCGGCCGTCTCCGGCCCGCCCATCAGCTTGATGAGCCCGTCATAGCGACCGCCACCCAGCACAGTGCCCTGCGCACCCAGGGCCGTCGTCGTGAACTCGAAGCAGGTGTGACAATAGTAGTCGAGCCCGCGCACCAGGCGCGGGTTGATCGTGTACTTGATGCCGAGCCGGTCGAGACCGTCGCGGACCGCCAGAAAGAACCTCCGGCTCGCGTCGTTCAGATAGTCGGAATAGACCGGTGCGTTGGCAACGATGCGCCGGTCACCCTCGTCCTTCGAGTCGAGGATACGCATGGGATTGCGCTCGAGCCGGTCCAAGCTGTCTTTGGAAAGCTTGTCCTTGTGCTGGCTCAGATAGTCGACCAGCACGCCGCGATAGGCGCGGCGGCTTTCGCTGTCGCCGAGCGTGTTGAGCTCAAGCGTCACGTCGGCGCCGATGCCGAGGCCATCGATGATGTCCCGCCCGATGGCGATGACTTCGATGTCGGCTTGCGGCCCGGCTACACCCAGGATCTCGACGTCGATCTGATGGAACTGCCGCAAGCGTCCCTTCTGCGGCCGCTCATAGCGGAACATGGGGCCGTGATAGAAATACTTCAGTGGCAGATTCTGGTGGAGACCGTTCGAGATGAAGGCGCGCACGATGCCGGCCGTCGCCTCCGGACGCAGTGTAACGCGCTCGCCGCCGCGGTCCTCGAAGGTGTACATCTCCTTGCTGACGATGTCGGATGTCTCTCCGATGCTGCGCGCGAATACCTCGGTGAATTCGAAGATCGGCGTCACCATCTCCTCGAATCCGTAACGCTCGGCGAAATCCCGCGCGATCTCCACGACCCGCCGGTGCCGGCGGTTGTCGTCGGGCAACAGATCGTGCGTGCCGCGAACCGGCTGCAACGCAGGCACTTGGGCTTCTCCTTGCGGCTATTGCGCGGCGGCGGAAGCGGCGGCCTGATCGGCGGCCGGATCATCTGGCGCCTTGGCCTTGGCGGCCTCGATCTCGGCAGCCTTGGCTTCGACCAGGCGCACGAGGTGGTCGACGATATCCTCGTCCTTGAGGCGATGGTGCGGCACGCCGGCGACGTAGACCTGATGCGTGCCATTGCCGCCGCCGGTGAATCCGATGTCCGTTTCGCGCGCTTCGCCCGGCCCGTTGACGACGCAGCCGATGACCGACAGCGTCATCGGCGTGGTGATGTGGGCGAGCCGCTGCTCCAGCCGCTCGACCGTCTTGATCACGTCGTACTGCTGGCGCGCGCAGGACGGGCAGGAAATGACGTTGACGCCGCGGTGGCGCAGATTGAGCGCCTTCAGCATGTCGAAGCCGACCTTCACCTCTTCCACCGGGTCGGCCGACAACGAAACGCGGATGGTGTCGCCGATGCCGGCCCACAGCAGCGAGCCCATGCCGATCGAGGACTTGACCGTACCTGACCGGAAGCCGCCCGCCTCCGTGATGCCCAAGTGCAATGGGTAGTCGCAGGCCTCGGCCAGGCCCTGATAGGCCGCGACCGCGAGGAACACATCCGACGCCTTGACGCTGATCTTGAACGCGCGGAAATCGTTGTCCTCGAGGATGCGCGCGTGATCGAGCGCCGATTCGACCATCGCCTCCGGACACGGCTCGCCGTACTTCTCCAGGAGATCCTTCTCCAAGCTGCCGGCATTGACGCCGATGCGCATCGAACAGCCGTGATCCTTGGCGGCCTTGACGACTTCGCGCACGCGCTCCGCGCTGCCTATGTTGCCGGGATTGATGCGCAAGCACGCCGCTCCCGCCTCGGCCGCTTCGATGGCGCGCCGATAGTGGAAGTGGATATCAGCGACGATCGGGATCTTGGCCGCCTTGACGATGTCCTTGAGCGCGGCGGTCGACTCCTCGTCGGGACACGACACGCGCACGATGTCGCAGCCGGCCGCCTCGATCTCGCGAATCTGGGCGATCGTCGCATTGGCGTCGGCTGTCAGCGTGTTGGTCATGGTCTGCACCGTGATCGGCGCGCCACCGCCGACCGGCACACTGCCGACCATGATTTGCCGGCTCTTGCGCCGGTGAATATCGCGATAGGGACGTACGCTCATGATGCCTGGTCCTTGCGACCTTGGACGGCGCGCTTGGCGGCGGCGCCGATAGGGCGCCGCCTTATAGCCCAATTCGGCCGGCGGCAGAAGGGTCGGAGCTAACGATCCGACGTCAAAGCGCCGGTGCGCAACCGGTCCGGATCGAGTGGCACGTCGCGGCGGACCGAACCCAGGGGCCCGATCGCAGGCGTCAGGTTGCCGTCGACCAGAATCTCGAGCGCGCCGGCATTGCCGGCCTGCAGCGTGAGCCCGGGACGGTTCGGCACCCGGTAGATGTCGCCGCGGCTCAAGACGCGCGTCATGATCGGATTGCGGTCGGCATCCCGAACCTGCACCCAGCTTTCGTCGGTCGCACGAATGACGACGCGGGCGCCCGATGCGTCGGTCCCCGACAGGGCGCGCGGAGACGCCGGCGGAAGCAGCGCCGGCGGCAGGGAGCTTTGCTGCTGCGCGGGCGGACGGCTCGCCTGGGCGGGCACCGAAGCCGTTTGCGTACTGCTCTGTTCGGCCAGATCACCGGCGCTCGGAAACCGCGCGGGCGCCGACGGCTGACCGCCGGTGGCGTTGCTGGACGCGCTCGCCCCGACCGCTGTCGGCGGCGGCGTCGCCGATTCCTCGTTGTCCTCTTCTTCCTCGCTGGCCGGGCGCGCTGCGATCTGAGCCGCTGCGAGTGGTGAGGCCGGCGCAACAGCGGCAGCCTGCGGCGCGACCGACACCGTGGCCGGAGGCGTCGCACTGCGCGGCGCGGTCGCGGACGTGCCCACCACCGAGGTTGGGTTGGCCGCGCCGGGCGATGGCGTCGCAACCATGGTTGCGGCCGGTGGCGTCGCTGCAGCAGGCGGATTCGGAGCCGTCGGCGCCAGCGTCGATGGCGTGGGATGCGGCCGGCTGGCCGCTGGCGAAGCAGTGGATGTGGCGGGGGTGGTCGTGGCGCTCGCGGGAGCGAGAGCCGGGACGACAGGTGCGGCAGGGCTGCTGGCGGACACGACGACAGCCGCCTCTCTGGGTGGTGCCGGCGGCGGCGCCGGCGAGGACGCGGCCGTCTCCGCTGCGGTGTTGCGCCGCGGCTCGGCATTGGTCGCCGTGATCGCGGTCATGGTTGTCGATCTGCGCTCGGCCAGCCAATGGCTGAAACGCTCGGGCACCTCCGGCACGAGATCGGCAATCGCCATGTCACGCGCCGAGAGCACGTACCACCCGCCATAAACAATGGCCGCCAGCAGCACGGCCGCGACCAGCACGGTGCCGCCCGGCACGCGCCCCTCCGGAGCTGGCGACGGAAAGACGAGCGCCGTCGTATGGCCGAGGCCCGCGGCCTCATCGCGGAAGCGGCGCACCATTTCTTCGCCGTCGAGGCCGAGCGCCTCGGCGTAGCTGCGCACGAAACCGATGGCATAGGTTCGCCCCGGCAGATCCTCGAACCGGCCGGATTCAATCGCCTCGAGATGATTGGCGCGGATGCGGATGTGATCTGCCAGATCGCGCAGGCCGAGCCCCTTCTCGATCCGGCATTGACGCAAGGCGTTGCCGACCTCCGAGCGCACCGGGGCAGACCCGGTAAGACCTGCCAGGGGCCGGATGTCCTTGAGCTGCAAGCGTTGTCGTGGCTTGCCCGCCATACGGTTCAATCCAATAACAATGTTCTAAATCAGTGGCTTAATACCAATCACGCTGGCCGCCACCCGGCGCCCCCGCCATTGGCATTGGCCTCATCCATTAAATTTTACAGAAGACCAAGTGAGATCGCAACCGATTCAATGGTTTAGAGAATCACACCGCGGTCACGCGCAAAGGCCTGAAGCACCCCGCGCAGGCTGTGATCGGCGCGGTCGAGCGCGCTTGCGAGATAAGATTGCAAGGCGACGAGTGGCAGGCTGCGCAACATCACCTTGACCGGACCAACGGACACGGCGGCCATCGACAGGCTGCGGTACCCAATACCGACCAGCGCCATCGCTTCGAGTGGACGACCGGCCATCTCGCCGCACAGGGTCACGGGCACACCTGCCTTTTCGCCGTGCCGGGCAATGTCAGCCAGCAGACGAAGCACCACGGGCGACAGCGAATCATAGCGTTCGGAGAGTCGCGGGCTGCCGCGATCCGTGGCGAACAGAAACTGCAGCAGGTCATTGCTGCCGACCGAGAGAAAGTCCACGCGCTTCAGCAGGTGGGGTAGCTGCAGCGCCAATGCGGGCACCTCGACCATGGTGCCGAGCTCGAGCGGCGCCGGCACAGGTGAACCGTGGCGGCGGCAACGCTCAAGCTCGGCATTGACGAGTTCACGCGCGGCATCGAACTCGGCAACCTCCGTCACCATCGGGAACATGATGCGAAGGCGCCGGCCGGCCGCAGCGGCGATCATCGCCCTGATCTGCTGGCGCAGGATCGCCGGCCGGTCGAGGCCGATGCGCAGGGAGCGCCAGCCCATCGCCGGGTTCTCGTCATCCTCGTGTTCGAAGTAGGGCAGCTTCTTGTCGGCGCCGACATCGAGCGTGCGAAACGTCACAGGATGGTTGCCGGCCCGATCGAGAATGCGCCGATAGAGCTCGGTCTGAACCTTCACGTCAGGGTATTCCGAGCGCACCATGAAGGCGATCTCGGTCCGGTAGAGACCGACTCCGTCGGCGCCGGTGACATCGAGATTCGACATGTCGATCAACAGGCCGGCATTGAGATTGAGCGAGACCACCGTTCCGTCCACCGTCTCGGCCGGCTGGTCGCGGAGCGCGGCATAGTGCCGCTGCGCCGCCTCGCGCGCGCGTACGCTCTGCTCGAAACTATCGACGATCTCGTCGCTCGGTCGCAGAAAGACCTGGGCATTGTCGGCGTCGACGACCACCCGGTCGCCGGGTTCCACCTTCTCGAGCACGCCGCGCGCACGGCCCACGATCGGTATGTCGAGCGCGCGTGCGACGATCGCCACATGCGACGTGCCCGACCCTTCTTCCATCACCAATGCCCTGAGCCGGGCACGGTCGTAGTCGAGCAGCTCGGCGGGACCCATCGAACGTGCGATCAGTACGACATCCTCGGGCAGCGCCGTTTCTGCCGTCGCCATGGTGCCGGTCAGATGCTGGAGCAGCCGATTGTTGAGGTCCTCCAGATCAAGCAGGCGCTCGCGCAGATAGGGATCGGTGATCTGGCTCATCCGCGCGCGCGTGTCGTTGAGCACCTTTTGCACCGCCGCCTCGGCCGTCAGGCCGCTCTGGATGGCTTCGCGGATGCGTCCCAGCCAGCCGCGGTCCTCGGCGAACATCCGGTAAGTCTCGAGAACGTCGCGCAATTCACCACCGGCCGAGACGTCGGGTGCTGCGAGCATCGCATCGAGCGCCGATCGCATGCCGGTGACGGCTGAGCGCAGTCTGCCAAGCTCGACCTGCGGATCCTCGGCGATCATGCGGGTGATCGTGATGCGCGGCTGATGCAGCACGGCAGAGCCGATCGCCAACCCGCCAGACAACCTGACACCTTCGATACGGAACTGGTGACCCGCCGCAGGATCGGCCGCGAGGGGTTCGCTCGGATCGATGAGCTGGCCGCCGGCGACCAGCTCGGCGAGCACCATGGCAATGGTCTCGAGGGTTTCGACCTCTTCCTCGGTGTAGTTTCGTTGCGTGCGGTTCTGAACGACCAGAACGCCCCGCACGCGACCGGCGCCGATGATCGGCACTCCCATCAGGGAGTGATAGATCTCCTCGCCTGTCTCCGGACGGTAGGCGAAGTTGGGATGAGACTGGGCATCGGCAAGCGCCAGTGGCCGCATATGGGCCGCGATGTCGCCGACCAGGCCCTCACCCAGCCCAAGGCGCGTCTTGTGCACCGCCTCGGGCTTGAGTCCTTCGGTCGCAAACAACTCGAGCACTTCGCCGGCGCGCATGACGTAGCAGGAACAGACCTCGGCCACCATGTCGCCGGCGATCAGCCGCACGATCTGGTCGAGCCGCTGCTGAGCGGTGCCCGCGCCGGCCATCACGTTGCGCAAACGCCTGAGAAGCTGACGCGATCCCGTCCACCCCGTGGCGGGGGGCATCAGGTGCCGGCCCCGATGCGCTGGCGCTCGACGAGCGCCGACACCGCCTGCTCGACCAGCTCCATGAGGATCTCTCGGGTCGGCTGCTCGCGCGTCACCATGCCGACGGACTGGCCGGCCATCATCGATCCGGTCTCGATGTCGCCGTCGATGACGGCGCGGCGCAAGGCACCGGCCCAGAAGTGCTCGATTTCGAGCTGAGCTTGCTTCTGGTTGATCTCGCCACGGTTATGCCGGTCGATGACCCGCCGTTGGGCCTCGAGAAATTTCTGGGTGGCGTCGTTGACCAGGGCGCGCACGGGGATGACGGGAAAGCGCGGATCGAGCTGGACGGATGGCATGGCGTCGCGCGCCCCGGCGCGAATGAACGCCTGTTTGAAGCGGGGATGCGCGATCGACTCCGTAGCGCAGACGAAGCGGGTGCCAAGCTGGCAGCCGGCGGCGCCCATCTCGAGGTATGAAGCGATCAGCTCGCCACGGCCGATGCCGCCCGCAACGAAAACGGGAACGTCGCGCATGTCGGGCAGGATCTCCTGGGCCAGCACGCTGGTCGACACCGGACCGATGTGGCCGCCGGCCTCCATGCCCTCGATGATGAGCGCGTCGGCACCGGACCGCACCAGCTTCTTCGCGATGACGAGGGCGGGCGCGAAACACATGACGCGCGCGCCGGCGTCCTTGAGGCGCCGGATGACGCCGGCCGACGGCAGACCGCCGGCCAGCACGACGTGGCTGACACGGCCTGCGAGGCAGGCATCGATCAAGCCGTCAAGCTGGGGATGCATGACGATCAGATTGACGCCGAACGGCCGGTCGGTGAGCGCGGCGGTGGCGGCGATTTCCGCCTCGAGCACGGCAGGCGGCATCGAGCCGGAGGCTAGCACGCCGAAGCCTCCGCCATTGGAGATCGCCGCGACGAGGGTGCGCTCGCTGACCCAGGTCATGGCGCCGCCCATGATGGCGAGCTCCGAACCCAGGAATTCCGTGCCGCGCCGCCAGAGTCTGCCGAGCCGGCGACGCGCCGCTGTCCGGTCAGCCTCGCTTAGCTGTGCGGCAGCGACCGCCATCGGATCACGCCGCGTCCAGGCCGTATGCCGTGTGCAGTGCGCGCAGCGCGAGCTCGAGGTACTCTTCCGCGATCAGGACGCTCACCTTGATCTCGGAGGTCGAAATGACCTGGATGTTGATGTTCTTGGACGCGAGCGTGCTGAACATCCTCTGGGCGACGCCGGCGTGGCTGCGCATGCCGACGCCGATCACCGAGACCTTGACGACGTCCGGATCGGGTCGGACTTCCTTGAAATTGAGCTGGCTGCGCGCCTCTTCGATGACGTGAACTGCGCGGGCCAGGTCGGCCTTGCCGACCGTGAAGGTCAAATCGGTCGTCTTGGTATCGTCCGAAACGTTCTGAACGATCATGTCGACATTGATTGCCGCGTCGGCGAGCGGCCCGAAGATGGCCGCGGCCACGCCCGGACGGTCAGGCACGCGGACCAAGGTGATCTTCGCCTCGTCGCGCGAATACGCAATGCCGCTGACAACTTCCTTTTCCACGATCTCATCCTCATCGACAACGAGAGTCCCCGGCGCATCGACGAAGCTCGACAGGACCTGAACCCTGACCCGATGGTTCATCGCGAGCTCCACCGAGCGGGTCTGCAGCACCTTGGCGCCCTGCGAGGCTAGCTCCAGCATCTCTTCGTATGTGATCTTATCCAGCTTGCGCGCCTTCGTCACGATGCGCGGATCGGAGGTGTAGACGCCATCGACGTCGGTGAAGATGTCGCACCGATCGGCCTGAACGGCCGCGGCGAGCGCTACCGCCGACGTATCCGAGCCGCCGCGGCCGAGTGTCGTGATGCGGCCGTCCGGCCCGAGGCCTTGGAACCCGGCCATGATCGCGACCTGCTGATCGGCGAAGCGCTTGATCACCTCGTCGGTGTCGATGGTCTTGATGCGCGCTTTGCCGTGCACGCCATCGGTATGCACCGGCAGCTGCCAGCCGAGCCACGAGCGTGCGGAAACCCCGATATCCTGCAATGCGAGAGCCAGCAATCCACTGGTCACCTGCTCGCCCGACGCGACGACGGTGTCGTACTCCCGCGCATCGTGCAGGCGGCACGTTTCGCTGACCCAGGCGACGAGTTGATTGGTGACGCCGGCCATGGCAGAGACGACCACGGCAACCTCGTGGCCGGAGTCGACCTCGCGCTTGACCCGGCGGGCGACGTTCTTGATACGCGCGACATCGGCGACCGAGGTGCCGCCGAACTTCATGACAATGCGAGCCATGGGGAATCGATTGATCGTGGCGGTTCTTGTGGGGCCGAGGCGGACCATTACATAATGGTTTGACGCCAAGGGAGCAAGGCACCTCGGGACCCGTTCGCCGAACCTTCATGACCGCCGCCGCTTCGTCCTCGCCCCGTGCCAAGAGCTCCGTCGATCCCGCGGAGGTCGCCCGCTTTGCCGCGATGTCAGAGGCCTGGTGGGACCCCCACGGCCAGTTCCGGCCGCTTCATCGCCTCAATCCGGTGCGCCTTCGCTTCATCCGCGACCGCATGTGCCGACGCTTCGGACGCGACTCGGAGCGCAGCCGGCCGCTGAGCGGCCTGAAGCTGCTCGACATCGGCTGTGGCGGGGGGCTGATCGCCGAACCCATGACGCGGCTCGGCGCCGACGTGGTCGGCATCGACGCGGCGGAACGCAACATTGGCACCGCCAGGCTGCACGCTGAGGAGTCCGGGCTGACGATCGACTATCGCCATGCCACGGCCGAGGACCTCGCGAGCGCCGGCGAAGCATTCGACATCGTCCTCGCACTGGAGATCGTCGAGCACGTCGCCGACCTCGGCGTCTTCCTGGCGGCGGCGTCGGCCCTGGTCAAGCCGGGCGGCGCCCTCGTGCTGGCGACCCTCAACCGGACGGCCAAGGCCTTCGTGCTGGCGATCGCCGGCGCGGAATACGTGCTCGGCTGGCTACCGCGAGGCACCCACGACTGGCGCAAGTTCGTCAGACCGTCAGAGCTCGAGCGCAATCTGAGGCGGCACGGTCTGACGACCACAGAGATTTCGGGAGTCTGCTATCGTCTCTTGACCGATGACTGGACGCTGTGCCGCGACGTCAGCGTCAACTACATGGCTCTGGCAGAGCGCAGCTGACCGCGCGCGCACGCGAACTCCATTGCTCTGTTCGACGACATGACGATACCGGTGGACGAACTGACCCGTATGGTGACAGGCCTCTGCGCAGACTCGGCCTGACCTATCAATCGCCGCGCGGCACCCAGGGAATGCGCTCGAACTCGATGCCTTCGTCCTTGAGAGCGCGCTCGTCCTCGCTCGATGCTTCGCCGTAGATGTTGCGCTTGGGCGTCTCGCCGTAGTGAATCTCGCGCGCCGTCTCGGCAAAACGCTCGCCGACGTAGTCCGCGCTCGCCTCGACATGCCGGCGCAGCTCGCGCATGGCCTTCATCAGTTCGGCGGCCTTGGCCTGGGCCTCGCCCGACATGACGGTCGGCTTTGCCTCCTCGGCCGGCTCGCCAGAGGGTTGTGTGCGCGCCACATCCCTGTCGGAGCCGCGACCGCCGCGCAGGGGCCGGGGCGCCATGATCGCCTTGTCGACCTTGCGCGTGCCACAGATCGGACAGGCGAGCTTGCCCGCCTTGGCCTGCTGATCGTAGGTCCGGCCGTCGCGGAACCAGCCCTCGAAACCGTGGCCTTTGGCGCACACGAGTTCGTAGCGAATCATCTATCCCCGCCCGGTATTGCCATCACATAGGCTGCTTATTCACCATCCGCCCGTATAATTGGTAAATTCCATATCCCATGCAAGCCCCAGACGCCGGTCGCCCCTGCGCACATGTCGGCTACACCGTGCCGTCGGCCTGGATCGAGCGGTTCGCCTATCTGGTGCCGCCCGCCGGCCCGGTGGTTGACATCGCATGCGGCAGCGGCCGCCATGTCAGGTACATGCGCGCGCGCGGACATACCGTCCTGGCGATCGACCGGGACCAGCAGGCGCTGGAGGGCATGAGCTCGGATCCTGGCATTGAAATCATCGCCGCCGATCTGGAAGACGGCAGCCCATGGCCGCTCGGCACACGCCGGTTTGCTGGCGTCGTTGTGACCAACTACCTGTGGCGCCCGCTCCTCCCTGCGATGGTCGCGGCGGTTGCATCGTCCGGCGTGCTCCTCTACGAGACCTTTGCGCAGGGCAACGAGGCCTTCGGCAAGCCGAGCAATCCCGACTTCCTGCTGAAGCCAGGCGAGCTTCTCGACGCCGTGCGCGGTCAACTCAGAGTGCTCGCCTACGAGGATCTCATCGTGGACAGTCCGAAGCCGGCGGCAATCCAGCGCATCGTGGCTCGGCGCGAGCGACAGGATCGATAGAATGCCGCTGGAGCCCCTCACGTCCGACGATCTGGAACTGATCGAGGCCGCGAAGGCCGAGATCAGTCGGCTCTATCTCGAGGACCGCCACCAGATCGGCGCCGCCGTGCGGACCCGCAGCGGCCAAGTCTACGCCGCGGTTCACCTCGACGCCTATGTGCGGCCGGTCTCGGTCTGTGCCGAGACGATCGCGATCGGCAAGGCCGTGTCGGAAGGCGAGCGCGGAGGTGCGGTGGATATCGAGACCATCGTCGCGGTCCGCCACCCCAAACCGAACGAAGCCCTGCGCGACTTGCGTGTCGTCTCGCCGTGCGGCTCGTGCCGCGAGCTGATCAGCGACTACGGCCCGCGGGCGCGCGTGATCGTCAGCGACGGGGAACGGCTGGCCAAGTTGCCGATCGCCGACTTGCTGCCCCGCAAGTATCTGCGCCCGCGCACCTGAACCGGGCGGGGAACTCCATCAGTCTCCGATTGCCCGGCGCGGGGCAGCGGCGGCAGTCGCCCGCGTATCGATCTCATAGGGTCGATCATGGCTCAGCGACGGCACCATGCGTCTTGCTTCCGCCACGCGGTCGAAATCGATCTCCGCGATCGAAGTTCCGGGCGACGCCCCGCCGTCGGCGAGGACTTCGCCCCACGGCGCGACGACGATCGAATGTCCGAAGGTCCGCCGGCCCTCGGCGTGCTCGCCGCATTGCGCCGGCGCGACGACGAAGCATCCGGTCTCAATCGCGCGTGCGCGCATCAGGACATGCCAATGCGCCTCGCCGGTCTTCTGGGTGAATGCCGCGGGTATCGTGATGAACTCGGCACCCCCCTGGGCCAGCGCGCGATAGAGATGCGGAAAGCGCAGGTCGTAGCACACCGTCATGCCAAGCCGCCCCCAGGGCGTCTCGGCCAGCACCGCGCGTCGCCCGGGACGGTAGGATTCGGACTCGCGGTACTTGCGGTCGCCGGCGATGTCGACGTCGAACATGTGGATCTTATCGTAACGCGCGACGATGTTTCCGTGTCCGTCGAGCAGAAAACTGCGGTTGGCCAGGCGTCCGTCGCCCGCCTCCTCCGTCCTGACCGCGAGCGAACCGACCAGGAACCAGCAGCCGAGCTCGCGTGCCAGATCGCGGAACGCAGCGAGCGAAGGATCCTCGGACTCGATTCGAGCCTTTTCCATCACGCGGGCGCGCGTCGGCTCGAACATGCCGACGATCTCGGGCGTCGTGATGAATTCCGCGCCGGCCGCGCGCGACGCGCGGGCCTGCTCGATGACGAAGGCCGTGTTCGGCTCGCGCTCGCGCTGCGAGTTCGTCTGGATGAGGGCGATTTTGACGGTCCTGGTCATGTCACGATCTCCCGAGGAGGGGGTCGAGCCCGCCCTTCTGGTCAAGCGCGTAGAGATCATCGCAGCCGCCGATGTGGCGGCCGTCGATGAAAATCTGCGGCACCGAGTTTCGCCCGCCCGCCCGCTTGCGCATGTCCGCGCGCAGGTGGGAATCCACATCGACGTCGTATTCGCGGAAATCCACGCCTTTCTCGCTCAACAGCTTCTTCGCGCGATAGCAATACGGACAGAACTGGCTGGCGTAGATTTCGACATCGGGCATGGCAAATCCGGCGCTGCTGACGGCGACAGCCTATCAGGTGTGGGGCGCGCGGCCAATCAGCGCGGCCCCTCCCCGCCGCGCGGTCCATAAAACACCACCCAGACGACGAGATCGTCCGTGAAGCCCTCGAAGCGATGCTCGATCCCGGCCGGTACGAACAGCAGGTCGCCGGGTCGAAACGAGCGCCGTTGGCCGCCATTGTCGAATGTGCCCGATCCGTACATGACGACATAGACCTCATCCCGGTCGTGGGGCTGTTGCGGGTCGCCGCCGCGCGGGGCATAGAGCTTGACCTCCATCGTCCCGTGCGTGAATGCCGTGTCGGATCGCTTGCCGTCGGGCGTCGGCAGGCGCTGCAGCATCTCGGCGATCGTGGCGCGCCAGAGCGCGGGGGCCCGCTTCGGTCGGCGCGAGCGACCGCGTGTCGCGGACCCTGGCTTCCGCAAGCCGGGCTTGAACCTTGGCGCCGCCTTGCGTCCCGCCGGGACCGACTTGCGTCGTTTGCTTGCCATGCTGTCTCCATCAGCTCGCCATCAGTCACGCACGACGCGCGCCAGGGTCAACACGTCGACTGACGCGGCGCCGGCGCCCAGCAGCGCGTGCGCACAAGCCGAAGCCGTCGCTCCAGTCGTGAACACATCGTCGACCACGAGGACCCTCTTGCCCGCCAAGGCGTCGGCCCGGTCGGATCGCACGGCAATCGCGCCCTTCACATTGTCGCGCCGCGCGGCGCGTCCGAGACGGCCCTGTATCGGCGTCCATCGACGCCGTTGCAGCGCATCCGGCAATGCGGGGACGCGGTTGTCCGTCGCACGCGCCAGCGCCAGGGCCAGCAGTGACGCCTGGTTGTAACGGCGCACGAACAGCCGGAACCAGTGCATCGGCACAGGCACGATCAGATCGTTGTCCGCCAGCAACCGGTCGCCCGCGCGCGCCAGCCAGCGGCCGAAGGCCGGCGCCGAGTCCGTCCGATCGGCATGCTTGAAGCGCAGGATCAGTCCACGGCTTGCATCGTCGTAGCGAAACACGGCGCGGGCCCGGACGAAAGGCGGTGGCTCGGCAATGCATGCGCCGCACAGGCTGTCAGGGCCCGCCTCGACCTCGAAGGGATGGCCGCAGCAGGCGCACCAGGGCGGCGTGAGAAACGCGATGCGCCGCCAGCATGCCGGGCACAGGGCGCCCGGCGCATCGATGGGCGCATCGACCTGTGCGCCGCATTCGAGGCAGCGCGGCGGCAGCACGGCATCGAGCGCCCGGTGCGCCAGCTGGCGGCCGAGCCGCCGCCCGAGCGTGCGCACGCCGTCGCGCCATGTCGACCAGACCGCGTACAATTGCGACGACATGCTGCCATGTCAAACCGAGACCATCGTGCTGTCAATCCGCTCGGCGCGCGCGCGTGCCCATTGTATGTTGCGGCCATGACTGAGGAGCCGGTCACCCGACGGTCCGCCGGCCGGCACGGCGGCCCCGGACAAGGCACAGCAGACGCCATGCGCGTCTTCGACCGTCGCATCGTCGCGCAGCATCGCGCGCGCGCCGCCGCCGATCTCGCCGCGCACGATTTCCTCTTCCGCGAAGTGGCCGACCGGCTCGCCGACCGCCTCGATGATGTGGTCCGGCGTTTCCCGGTCGCGCTCGATCTCGGCTGTCACGGCGGCCACATGGCGCAGGCCTTGGGTCGGCGCGGCGGCGTGGAGCATCTGGTCCAGGCCGATCTGGCTTCGGCCATGGCGCGCCGGGCGCGGGACGCCGCCGCGGCGTCCGGCCGCCCGGTCAGCACGCTGGCCGCCGACGAGGAGGCGCTGCCGTTTGCGCCGGGCAGCTTCGACCTGATCCTGAGCTGCCTCGGACTGCACTGGGTCAACGATCTGCCCGGCGCGCTGTTGCAGATGCGCATGGCACTCAAGCCCGATGGCATGGTGCTGGCTGCCATGCTCGGCGGCGACACCCTGATCGAGTTGCGCGAGGCTCTGGCCGATGCGGAAATCGCCACCGCCGGCGGCCTCAGCCCGCACGTTTCGCCCTTCGCCGACACGCGCGACGCGGGTGCTCTCATGCAGCGGGCCGGCTTCGCCCTGCCGGTTGTCGACAGCGACCGGATCGTCGTGTCTTACCCCGACGCTCTGGCGCTCATGCGAGACCTGCGCGGCATGGGCGAAACCAATGCCGTGATCGAGCGCCGGCGCGCCGGGCTGCGGCGCGCCACGCTGTTCGCCGCCGTTGAGCGATACCGCGAGAGGCACGCTGCCGACGACGGTCGCATAACCGCGACCTTCCAGGTCATCTACCTGACGGCGTGGGCGCCTCATCCCGCGCAGCAGAAGCCGCTCGCGCCCGGCAGTGCCCGGTCACGACTCGCCGATGCCCTGAATACGGAGGAGAGGCCAGCGGGCGAGAAGACGCCGCCGGTGGGCCCGCCGCCGAAGCGACCCGGCGCTATTTCTTGATGGAGGCCGCGCCGCGCGTCACTGCATGCGGTCGGCCGAGCGATCAACCTTCCAATTGGCCGCGATAACCGCACCTTTGATGATCGGCAGCAGCGCGAGGGAAAGCAGAAGCGTGAGCGGCATCCAGAGCGCGACGTGAATCCACGTCGCAGGCTGGACAACTTGCTCGAGCACCAGCATGGCCGGAACCACGAGGTGCCCGACGATCGCTATCGTGAAGTAGGCGGGTGCATCGTCGGCGCGGAAGCTCTCGAGATCGAGTTCGCAGTGGGAACACGTCGGATTGACCTTGAGATAGCGACGATAGAGCGCTCCCTGCCCGCAGCGCGGGCACCGCTGCCGGAGTCCATTGCGAAACGATTGCCAGAAATTTCCGCGCTGGCCGACTGAAACCGGCTCGCTCGCAGGAGTGCCTTCGGCCATGGGCTCGCCCCTCACATCAAGGGGACAACCATGGCCAAGTCACATGCCCAGCGCCACGCGACAAGACGCCGCGGTTCTACATGCGCGCCGTCAGCCCGCCATCGACGAACAGGGTCTGGCCGGTGACGAAGTCCGAAGCGCGCGACGCCAGGAACAGCGCGGCGCCGGCCAGTTCCTTCGGATCCGCCCAGCGGCCGGCAGGCACGCGCGTTTTGACGAAATTGTCGAACTCCGGATTGGTCATGAGCGGGAGGTTCAACTCGGTCGCAAAATATCCCGGCGCAATGGCGTTGGCTTGCACGTTGAATTGTGCCCACTCGACCGCCATGGACCGCGTCAATGCGCGCAGGCCGGCCTTGGCCGCGGCATAGGGTGCGATCGTCGGCCGCGTCAGCATGGCCGTGATCGACGAGATGTTGATGATCTTGCCGCCGCCGCGCCGCCTCATGCCCGGGATCGCCTGCTTGGCCAGAACGAAGGCAGCGGTCAGGTGCGTGTCGATGAGCTTGCGAAAGGCATCTGCCTCAAATTCGTGCAGCGGCATGCGCTCGTTGTAGCCCGCATTGTTCACCAGCACGTCGACCGCCCCGAAAGCCTGCTCGATGCGCGCAACCTCCGCAGCGACGGCTCCGTCGTCGGTGACGTCGAACACGGCTATGGCCGCTCGCCGGCCCTGCGCGCCGATCTCGCCGGCAGTTTTCTCGAGCGAGCTTCGGTCGCGGCCGTGGATCACGACCTGGGCGCCCGCACCCGCCAGGCCTTCGGCAATGGCCCTGCCAAGACCGCGGCTCGAACCGGTGACGAGCGCAACCTTGCCGGTTAGATCGAAAAGCGAGGCGCTCATGTCGACGTCCCTTTGAAAGCTGGTGACATGACGGCCTAGCACGACCGGTTCGCTTGGGCGAGCCGAACCTCGCCGGTCGACTGCCGGGCACGCGGTCTCTGGCGGCGCCACGCTATAGCTGCTAGGACCGGCGAGCATGAGCTTCGATCTCGACTTGGCCCGTGGGGTGATCGGCGAACCGAGCTTTCCGATCGCAGCGGCCGTCACATTTGCCGCCGGATTGCTGCGCGGCTTCTCCGGCTTCGGATCCGCGATGCTGATGGCGCCGATCTTCGCCGTGCTGTTCGGCTCCGCCGAGATGGTGGCGACGGTGATCGCCATGGAACTGGCCATCAGCTTCCATTTGTTTCCGCAGACCCGCCAGGATTGCCGCTGGTCGCTCGTCGGTCCGATGATGGTTGCGGCTTGGATCTGCATGCCGCTCGGTTTTTGGCTGCTCGTTAGCGTCGATCGCGTCGTTATACAGAAAACAGTGTCGGCGATCGTAGCGGTGTTTGCGTCGGTCATGTTCCTCGGATGGCGATGGCGCGGCCCGCGCGGGCTCGCGCCCACGCTCATCGTCGGCGCCATTTCGGGAGCCATGAACTCAACGACCGGCATCGGCGGACCGCCGGTTCTGCTCTATCTGTTGTCGAGCGACGATCCGCCGCGCGTCACCCGCGCCAACATCATCGCCTTCTATTTCGCGACCCAGCTCGCCCTGATCGCGATCGTGTTCCTGAGCGGCGTGGTCGGCACCACGACAGTGGTGCGCGCCTGCCTGCTGTTCCCCCTGATGCTGCTCGGCAGCGCAATCGGCTCGCGACTCTTTCGCGGGGCGGACGAGAGGGTCTACCGCACCGTCGCGCTGACGCTGTTGTTCGCGGTCGGCGTGTTCGGCCTGATCAGTTGAATCAAAGCAGGTCGCGCAGCATGGCGACCAGAGGGCGATCCGCGGGCGGCATCGGATAGTCGGCGAGCCGGACCGGCCTGACCCAGGCGAGCTCCTGTCCCTCCTGCGGCGTCGGCGTGCCACGCCAGGTGCGACAGACATAAAGCGGCATCAAGAGGTGAAAGTCCTCGTAGCGGTGCGAGGCGAAGGTGAAGGGCGCCAGGCAGCTGCCCGAAGTGTCGATTGCCAGCTCCTCCCTGAGCTCGCGCACCAGCGCCTGTTCCGGCGATTCATCCGGCCCGACCTTGCCGCCGGGGAATTCCCAAAGCCCGCCCATCCGCTTGCCCGGCGGCCGGCGCGCGATCAGCACACGATTGTCCGGATCGACGAGTGCGGCCGCGACGACCAGGACGACCGGTAGAGCCGGCGGTGGCGGGGATTTCGGGTCGCAGCCGCCAAGTGGCCGCTCGAGCGCATAAGCCAGCACGTCGACATCATGACCGAGGGCGCGCGAGGCCTCGGTGCCGCGCCCCGCTATGATGAACCCGGACTTCTCCAGCACGCGGGCCGAGGCCGGATTATCGGTGTGAACGTTGGCGGCCAGCGAATCGAGGCCGAGCGTGTCAAAGGCGAATTGGATGAGGCGCGGCAAGGCTTCACCGGCATAGCCCTGGCCCCAGTGTGCCGGCGCGATCCAATAGCCGACGATGCCGCTGCGGCGAGCCGGAGCCGGCCGCACCTCGATGCAGCCGACGAACTCGCCGTTGCCGCGCAACACCGTCGCAAACACATAGTTGAGACGGGCAGCAAGCTGCTCGCGAGCCGCCGTGACGAACGCGAGCGCGGCCCCCGGAGGATAGGGATGAGGAATGGCCGATGTCCGCCGCGCGACGTCCCAGAGCCCGGCGTAGCGCTGGATGGCGCCGGCGTCCGTCGCGACCAATGGGCGCAGGAGAAGCCGCTCCGTCAGCAGCGGCGCAAACTCGACCGGCGCGTCAGCTCCGGTAGTCGGCGTTGATGTCGATGTAGCCATGCGTCAGATCGCAGGTCCACACGACGGCGCCGGCACGGCCCACGCCAACGTCGACCTCGACGTCGATCTCGCGGCCCTTCATGTGCTCGGCCACGGGCGCTTCGTCAAAGTTGCGCACGCGCTCGCCGCGCGACGCAATCGTGATCCCGCCCATCCGGATGCGCATGCGATCGCGGTTCGCCTTTTCGCCGGCCTTGCCCACCGCCATGACGATGCGGCCCCAGTTGGCGTCTTCGCCGGCGATCGCCGTCTTGACCAGCGGCGAGTTGGCGATCGCAAGGCCAATGCGCCGCGCCGCCGCCTGGGAGGCAGCGCCGGTCACCGAAATACGAATCAGCTTCTGCGCGCCCTCGCCGTCGCGCACGACCTGGAGCGCCAGGTCGAGCAGAACCTCGTCGAGTTTCGCCTTGAAGTCGCGCAATCGGGCATCGCCCGGCGCGGCGATACGGGGGTGCGCGGGCCCCTTGCCGGTCGCGAACAGCAGCAGCGTGTCGCTCGTCGACGTGTCGCTGTCGACCGTGATGCTGTTGAACGAGCGATCGGCGCCGTCCTTGAGCAGCCGCCGGAGCACGGTCGCCGGCAGCTTGGCGTCGGTGAAGACGAAAGCAAGCATTGTTGCCATGTCGGGCGCGATCATGCCCGAACCCTTGGCAATGCCGTTGATCGACACGGTCGCATTGCCGATGCGCGCGGTGCGCGATGCTCCTTTGGGAAACGTGTCGGTCGTCATGATCGCCGCGGCTGCGGCCGGCCATGCGGCGTCAGTGAGATGCGCGTGAACCTCGCCGATGCCCGCGACGATGCGCTCGGCCGGCAGCGGCTCGCCGATGACGCCGGTCGAGGCGAGAAAGATCTCGCGCTTGGTGCAGCCGACGAGCTTGCCCACCGCAGACGCCGTCGCCATCGTCGCGCGGTCGCCGCTCTTGCCGGTGAAAGCGTTGGCGTTGCCGGAATTGACCACGAGAGCGCGGCCGCGCCCCACACCCAGTCGCGCCCGGCACCACTCGACCGGCGCCGAAGCGGTCAGCGACTTGGTGAGGACACCGGCAACCGTCGTGCCCGGCGCCAGCTCGACCAGCAGCACGTCGGTGCGGTCCTTGTAGCGCACGCCGCACGCGCCCGCCGCAAGGCGCACGCCGGCAATCCGGGGCATCACGGGAAAGCTGGCGGGCGCCAGCGGCGATTTCGGCGGCATCGAGCGACCGGCCGGATCAATTCGCCTTCATCGGCGTGCCGTCCATGTTGAAGCGCTCGACCTTCGCTTTGTCGCGCAGTCCGGCAATCACGCCGGTAATCACTTCGCGGCTCATCTCCTGGGACAAGTCGTCCTTGGTGTCCTCGAAGGTGGGCGGCGCTTGCGTGCGGCGTTCCTCGACCTTGATCACGTGCCAGCCGAAATTGGTCTTGACCGGCGTCTGGCTGATCTCGCCATTCTTGAGCTTGAAGGCCGCCTCGGAGAACTCGGGCACCATCTGCTCGGCGCTGAAGAAGCCGAGATCGCCGCCCTGGGCCGCCGCCGGATCGGTCGAGCGCGCCTTGGCGACATTGGCAAAATCCGCGCCCTTCTTGAGTTCGGCGATCACCGCCTTGGCCTTGTCCTCGGTGTCGACCAGGATGTGACGAGCGCGCACTTCCTCCTTGGTCGGATGATTCTTGATCGATTCGTCGTAGCGCTTCTTGAGCGCGTCCTCGGTCACCTGGCTCCTGATCTCGGCAGTCAGAAAGGCCTCCTGGATCAGCCGATCCTCATAGGCGACCAGCTTGCGCTTGACTTCCGCCTCGTTGTGCAGGTTCTTCGCCCTGCCGGCGGCGCCGAGGAGCTTGCCGTCGATCAGTCGGTCGAGAAGAGCGGGATAGAGCACTTCGATCGGCATCTGCTGATATTGGGCCGGCAAGGTCTCGATCATGGCGACGACCTCCGAATGCCGGATCTGCACGCCGTTGACCGATGCCGCAACCCGGTCGGCGGCCGGCGTTGTCGATTGACCGAAGGCCGGCGCGATCAGCGCGATCGCCACGGCCGTGCCAATCAGCGCTGGCGCGCGGGCGCCCTGCAAAACTCGCGACATATCCATTGATCCTTCCTGCGAGGGCGGCGGCCGCTCTGAATCGTCTGGGCGCGCCTCAACCCGGGGTGCATGACTGCATCATGCACATCGCGCGCGCGTCGACAAGCGCCGCATTCCGTGCCTTGCGCACGGAATTTCGCTTCCAAAAATTTCAAACGTGGCGCCGCTTCGCAACGCCGCGGAGCGGTCAGACCTCGATGTTGAGGTCGGCCCGCCTGCCATCGGCGCGCGCGCCGCCGTTCGTTGCGAGGGCCGATCGATCGCCCTCGCTCTGCGCCCGTTTCGCCAGTTCGCGCACGCGCAGATCGATCGGCAGCAACATGTCCAAACTGAGCTTCAAGCGGCCGCCCTCGACGACGGGAATCTTGCTCTTGGGCACGTCGATGACGATCAATGCGCGAGGCTTGGACGGATTGTCGCCATCCTGCACCGGGCGGCGAAGCTCGCCTGCTCCGACGTCGCGGCCGGAGGCGTCCGGCCGGGAGGCAGGCGGAGGGGGTGCGAGCAGATCGAGGAAGCGATCGACCAGGCTGTCGCGCCGCTGTCCAACCGGCGCCAGCGCGTCGCGCACGGGCTGACGGCCGTCATCGTCGCCGATCGCCACCGGTCCGCGCTGGACCGCCTGGACTGCCACGACATCCAGACTTGTATGCTTGAACAGCGCGGTCACGGCCGTTTCGTCGCCCCGCGCGTATAGATCGATGTCGAGTTCGTTGGTCTCGCTGGAGAAGCTACCGAGTCTGTAGGCGAGACTGCCGTCCGCCGTCGCGCCGAAGCCATAGGCCGTCTCGACCGAGGTCTGCTTGATGTGCAGCGAGGTGTGCGAACCGTCGGTCTCGAAGCTGATCTCGACACCCTGGAACGACACGAAGGCCGAACCTGCCGTCGCAAGATTGCCGGCACGCCCGTCGAAGGGAGCGGTCAGGACATTCTTGACCTGGTCCTGCAGGCCCTTGAGCAGGTTGGGCAGATCGAGAGCGCCGAACAGCTGCTTGGCGAGCTTGGAGAGGACGTCGCCAACCTTGTCGATCAGGTCGCCGACATCGAACACGCTGCCGATGCCGCGCGCGTTATTGCCGACCGGCTCACCGGTCGCTGCTGCCCCATTGCCGGGACGACTGCCGGAATCATCGAACAGACGTTGCGTGTCGCGCAAGAGGCGCTCAGCCGCTTCGGGCAAGCCGGCGCCCCTGCTGCCAAGCACGGCGTCAAGGCCGGCGGGCGCATCGCTGCTGCGGTTGGAGTCGAATAAAGAGCGGAAACCCGGGCCGCTGATGGGCCCTAGCGACGGCAGTATGGACTGCGTCATGGTTCCCTCCTTCTGAGGGACGCTGCTGGCGGATCTGCCGCCAAAGGCACTCACCGCAGCCTTATTGCCACGGTTACGTGAAGGTTATG
>Ga0194121_10002105_pt1 | contig 32130 bp, 27 predicted proteins | sample TA2MahCa50mmetaG_FD_148609 | JGI IMG/M metagenome (GOLD analysis project Ga0194121, IMG submission 148609) | Freshwater microbial communities from Lake Tanganyika, Tanzania - TA2015020 Mahale Deep Cast 50m | ecosystem: Environmental > Aquatic > Freshwater > Lake | place: Tanzania: Lake...
CAGCGTATCAGCGAATGCTCGACGCCGGAGTCCGTTTTGTCACAGATCCTCGCGTCGAGGACTACGGCAAAGTTGCCGTGTTTGTTGACCTGGAAGGGAACCGCTGGGACTTGCTCGGCTCTTGAGGGAGCCCGATAGTTGGCTTCACTCGCCCCGCTTGCGGTAGCCCTGCCATACATATTCCAGAGCCAAGGGCAGAGTCTGCGCCTTCACGGCGCGGTCGCAGTGTCCGGCGTTTTTGGCGAAGACAAACTGGTAGGGATAACCCTTGGCCGCCAGGACCTTGGCCATGTTCTGATTGGCGAGCACCCAGTCGTGATAGTCGTCGCGCGTGATGAGGTTGTCCCTGTCGCTGACGTGCATCCAGATGCGCAACGGCTTCTTCGGACTGTTCGGGATCAGGGTCTCGTGGAAGTCCCAGGCGCCGTGCGGAGTTTCGGGGTTATAGGGCCACTGCTGGTAAACGAAGGTGCCTGAGTAGCTGAGCACGCGGTGGTAGAGATCGGTGCGGTACCAGGCCATCGCCATGGCCGCCGAGCCTCCGGAGCTGCAGCCCATTGTCGCGCGGCCCTCGGGATCCTTGGTTAGCTTCAGGTTGAATTTCTGCTCCACTAGCGGCAGCACTTCCGTCTCGACAAACTGCGCGTAGAGGCCGGACATGGTGTCGTACTCCAGTCCGCGCTGGCTGCCTTGCGCGTCGCCGCTGCCGTTGCCGATGGATATGGCGATCATCACCGGCACGCGTTTCTCGGCGATGAGGTTGTCGAGCGCGGCGAACAGCATCTTGTCCGGTCCATCGGCGCCGACGATAAAAGGCGCCTCCGTGCCGGGCACGTACTGCTTGGGAACATAGACCGCGACGCGGCGCGTGTAGGGCGCGGGGCGGCTGTTGACGATCAGCTTGCCGGGGTCGGCCGGGTCAGGTTGTGCGAAGGTGCCAGGCTCGCGCGCGATGCCCGGGTAGATCTTGCTATCTGCCGACTCCATCGTAAACTCGAAGACTTGGCCCTGCGGCACGCTTTCCTTTACCGACATCTCCGGAGCGGGATTATAGGTGGGGCCGATGATGAAGTTGCCGTCCTGTTTGGGCGAAGGGATGGCGCCGTCGGGCAACTCCTTCGCCTTGACGTAGCCGGGTGTGTTCGGGTCGCGCGCGGGAGGCGGCGGACGCCGCGGCTTGGCGGGGGCGGCCGCGGGCGGCTGCTGAGGCGGAGTTTGTGCGCTCGCCGGATCTCCGGCGAGGCAGACCAATGACAGAAAGCTCAGGAAACGAACCATGGGGACTAGGGCAGCGGCTTGATGCGAACGTTCTTGTAGTGGACGATGCTGTTGGGATCGTGCCCTTGAAATGCGATGGTGCCGCTGCCGAGCACGCGTCCGGAGCCCTCGCGCCCGCCGTTCCAGTCCGCGGGTTGGGTCCACTTGACCACCTCTTTGCCGTTGAGCTTCACCGTGACGGTGACGCCCTGCACGATGATGTGCTCGGTGAACCACTCGTTATCCTTGACGAGGTCCTTGATGTCGTCGGCGCCGATGTCCTTCACGTGATACAGGCTGCCGCTCTTAACCGGGTCGCGCTGCGTGTTGTTCACTTGCACCTCGAAGCCCTTGCGCGGGAAGCCCTTCTCTTGAAACTCGGTGTGGAAATAGACGCCGCCGTTGGAGCCGGGAGCGGTCATGACATCCACCATCAGTTCGAAGTTCTTGAAGTTGTGGTTTTGCACCGGCCCGTCATAGAAGGCGTGCGCGACTGGCCCTTGCGCGACCATGGCGCCGTCCTTAATCTGGAAAGTCTCCTGGTTGCCGCTGATTTTCCAGCCGGTGAAATCCTTCCCGTTGAAGAGCTGAATCCAACCGCCTTGCGCGAAGAGCTGCGACGCCGCGGCCAGCAATGTGATCAGGATTGTGCGATTCATGATTTCCTCGCGATGATTGTACCATCGGGTGATGGGTCCATTGCCTCTTGTGCGGCTCGCGCCCGGCAGAGACGATGGTGGTGCTGTGATTCCGCGTGGCGGCGATAGGCCCGGTAGACAACGATGCGTTGTGTTACAATCAGGATCGTATGGACACCACCATCCGGAATCTGGATGAGTCCGCCTATCGGTCGCTGAAGGCGAGGGCTGCGCTTCGAGGTGTCCCCATAGGCCAACTGATGAGCGAAGCGATCCGGGCCTACCTTGGAAGGCCGGAGCCGGTTGAGGAACGGCGAAGCCTTGCCGAGTTGCGGCCGCGGCCGTATCCGGGAGGTTGCGAGCGGCTCAGTGAAGAAGTGGACAAGATCGTTTATGGAGCATGATCGTTCTTGATTCCAGCCTGCTCATTGCCTACCACAACCAGAAGGATGTCCATCACCGCAGGGCAGTGGTGTTCCTGGACGATTTCGTCGAGGGAAAGTACGGCCGCGGGTTGTTGCTGGAGTACGTGTTCCTGGAGGTAATGACCGTACTGACCGCCAAGTTGGGACTTGTGCCTGCATCCGAAGTGGGACAGGCATTGCTCAACGCCACGGAGCTTGACTTCCTGCCATGCTCGGATTTCTTCGATGAGAGTTGGGAGTGCTTTCGCAACCAGCGCGAGACGGCGATGGGGTTCGCGGACGCGGCCATTGTAGCCGCGGCACGAAAGCTTGCCGGCGGGTTCGTCGCCACCTTCGACGCGGAGTTGCGGAACACATCGGGCATCCGGGCGCTGCCGGCGCGGTAGTCTTCACTTGTCCCCTTCACCAAACTCGCGGGCGTCGTTCTCCCAGGTCTGCTTCAGGGCGGCGAGGAACCTGGCGACGGAGGGGTCGTTACGAACAGGGTCGAGCATGCGGTCGCGAGCCATCATGAGGTAACTCGGCCATCCGGTATCGACGGTGATTTGCAACCAGCGGAGGGCTCGGGGCGCGTCGCCCAGCCGGGCGCGGACCTGGGCTATGCCATAGGAAGTGTGATGAAAGGTGATTGTCCGCAGGGCCTTCTCCGCCTGGCTCTCCACGGCTGCGATCTCCGTGCCGGCTGTGCCGCAGATACCGTTGCCGGCGACCGTGTCGGCGCGGCCGGACGGCGTGAGGCGGATCACCTGGCAAAGGGTCGGGCTGGACAAGTAGACGTTGCCCTGGCCATCCGCCGCCAGTTGCACGTTCCCGGATGCGTCGAACCGGACATCCTCGCCATTGATGCCGGATACGGGAGGGATATAGGGATCCGTTCCCGCGGCGGTCGTGATCACGCCCTGCCCAAACGACAACCGGCAGAGCAGCAAGAGCAGAGGGCCGAATCTCACAACTATCCACTCTAGTTCGCAGCGGGAGTTCGCGGCAAGAACCTGGGGTGACAGTCAGCTCCAGTAGCTGCGGTCGAGGCTGCGGTACTGAACGGCTTCGGCAAGATGCTTGGCTTCGACGCGGTCACTCGATGCCAGGTCGGCGACCGTGCGGGCGACTTTGAGGATGCGGTCGTGGGCGCGGGCGGAAAGCGACATGCGGCGGACGGCCAGCTCGAGCGTGCGCTCGCCGGCCGAGTCCAACGCGCAGAGCTTGCGGAGCTGGTTGTGGGGGATCTCGGCATTGTAGAAGCCGCGGCGGGACTGTTGGCGGCGGGCCGATTCGACGCGTTCGCGGATTTGGGCGGAGCTGACGCCGTCGCCGGCGCTGCGCAGTTCCTGGTAGTTCACGGCGGGGACTTCGATGTGCAGGTCGATGCGGTCCAGCAGCGGGCCGGAGACCTTGCTGAGGTAGCGCTGAATGATGGCTCCGGTGCAGCGGCACTCACGCGTGGTGTCGCCGAAGAAGCCGCACGGACAGGGATTCATCGCGGCGACGAGCATGAAGTTGGCGGGGAAGGAGAGAGTCATGGCGGCTCGCGCGATGGTGACGGACTTTTCTTCCAGCGGCTGGCGGAGCAGTTCGAGCACGTTGCGCGGGAACTCAGTGAGCTCGTCCAGGAACAGGACGCCGCGGTGGGAGAGGCTGATCTCGCCGGGCTTGGGCATGCCGCTGCCGCCGCCGATCAAGCCGGCGTCGGAGATGGTGTGATGAGGCGAGCGGAAAGGGCGGTGGCGGAGTAGGCCGGCGTTCTTGGGCAGGATGCCGGCGACGCTGTGGATCTTGGTTGCTTCGAGCGCCTCTTCGAAAGTGAACTGGGGGAGGATGGCTGCCAGGCGGCGTGCGAGCATGGTTTTGCCGGAGCCTGGCGGGCCGATCATGAGCACGTTATGGCCCCCGGCGGCGGCGACTTCGAGGGCGCGCTTGGCGGTGGTCTGGCCGCGGACGTCGGAGAAGTCGAGCGTGTCGGCCTCGGCGGGAGCTTGCGGCAAAGCAGTGGGTTCGGTGGAGGTGAACTCCTTCTCGCCTTTGAGGAGTTGGACGGCGTCGGCGAGGTGGCGCATGCCGAAGACGCGGATGCCTTCCACCACGGCCGCCTCGGCGGCATTCTCCTCGGGGACGATCAGGTTGCGGATGCCCTGCTTGCGGGCGCAGACGGCGATGGAGAGGACTCCGCGCACGCCGCGGACGCTGCCATCGAGAGACAGCTCACCGGCAACCAGGTGGCGCTCGGCTCCGTTGAGCACGCCCATGGCGCCGAGGATGCCGAGAGCCATGGGGAGGTCGAAGCCGGCGCCCTCCTTGCGCAGATTGGCGGGGGCGAGGTTGATGGTGACCGATTTGTTGGGGTAGCCGTAGCCGGAGTTGATGAGGGCGCTCTTGATACGCTCGCGGCTTTCCTTGACGGTGGTGTCGGGCATGCCGACGGTGACGAAGTCGCGGGCGGAGCCGCCGGCATACATGTCCACTTCGACTTCGACGGGGTGAGCGTCGATGCCGAAGATGGCGGCGGAATGGGTGCGGAAGAGGGCCAATAATAGGAGTGTTGCGGCGCGGGCGGATTCTCTCAGTGTGTTTCTGGCGTTCGCTCGCCGGAACGGATTCACAATCTCGACCCCCAGCAATTGCTGGCCGGCATCCAGATCCTCGGTATAGATGCGGGCGGCTCCGCAGCAGCGCGCCGCAGCGACCACCAGGGCATCCCACATGGAGATGCTCGCCTTCTGGTTAGTTTGCATCCCTCCCGCACTAGAGCGTAATCGCTGACCACCAGTGGAGAACGAAGTGGATCAGGGAACACTCGCGCGGTGTGAGCACGATCCGCGCTTCTGGTCCATCGATTGCATGAAATTTGAGAAAATCTGGCCATGCCCACGCAGACGAAGGCCGAGCGAGACTGGAACCTCTTATTCGCCTGTTGGCTGATCGCCAGCGGATCCGCGCTCGGCAGCCTCTTCTTCAGCCACGTGATGGGCTTTGCGCCCTGCGTCCTATGCTGGTACCAGCGCATCGCGCTCTTCCCTCTGGTCCTCATCCTCCCGATGGGCCTCTTTCCCTTGGACGCCAAGGCGGCGAAGTTCGCGCTGCCGCTCACCGTCGCCGGCCTGCTGACGGCGATCTACCATAACCTCCTGTACGCCGGCCTTATCCCCGAGAGCATCCAGCCCTGCGCCCAGGGTGTCTCCTGCACGGAGAATTACTTTGAACTTTTCGGCTTCGTCTCCATCCCGATGCTTTCCTTGCTGGCGCTCTCGTCTATGACGGCCTTATTGATCATCGTAAAGCGGAGAAACGACTAATGAATCGTAAGATGGTGTTCGGGATTTCGGCTATTGTGCTGGTCGCCGGATTCGTGATCGCAAGTTCTCTATACAAGAGCCAGCGGGCTGAGAAGCTCGGCTTCATGGCGCAAGAGAGCGCCTCGACGTTCATCCGGGACCATTCCCCGATGCTCGGCGACGCCGGCGCCAAGGTGTACATTGTGAAGTTCACCGACCCCGCCTGCGAGACCTGTGCGGTCTTCTCGGATTTCGTGAAGCAGGCGATGGCCGCATACCCCGGGAAGATCCGGCTGGTTATCCGCTACGCGCCCTTTCACGAGGGTTCCTCTGACGCGGTCAGGATCCTCCTGGCCGCAAAAAAACGCGACAAGTTCTGGGAGACGCTCGATGTCCTGTACGCTTCGCAGGAGCAGTGGACGCAGCACCATCAGGTCATGGTGGACCGGGTCTGGCCGCTCCTGGCGCGCGCGGGCCTCGATGTCGCCGCCATCCGGGCCGAGGTGAACGATCCCGAGATGAACCGCATCATCCAGCAGGACCTGACAGACGCGCGGACGCTGGACGTGCGCAAGACGCCGGGCCTCTTCGTCAACGGCAAGCCCCTTGAACCCTTCGGCGCCCGGGAGTTCAAGGAGCTAATCGAGTCCGAACTCCGCTCGAACTACCCGGAGCTAACCCGCTAGCCTAGCCTAGGCCAGAGGAAGTTTGGGCTACCCAGCGGAGTTCGCTTGGGGCGGTCCTCATCGTCGTTGCGATGTCGGCCCCGTTCCTGAAGCGTCAGCAATTAGTGTGGATCAGGGGACGGTGGCGAGGTGGGAGGGGAGAACGTGGGCCGGGTGGATCGCACGAAGAGCGAGTGCTTCAGTTTCTCGATCGTGGTGACCGAGGCGGCAACGTACGGCGGGCTGGATAGTGTCGTGGCTCCCCAACAAGCTGGAAGTCGCACACGGATTAGCTGCAGTCGCAAACTTCAGTCAAGCAACGGCGCCGACTGTTCCGGCGACGTGACTCCCGGCAGCAATTCCATGATCTTGATATTGCGGAAGTGAATCTCCTTGCCTTCTGATTCCAGGCACAAATAGCCCTTCTTCTGCGTTGACTTGCTGATACCGTTGACGAATTTACCGTTAACAGCCAGTTTGATGACACCGTCGATCGCCACGACGTCGTATGTATTCCACTCACCGCGTCCCTTCGCGCGGTTCTCCAGCGAACTGCTGCGAACGCCCCGTGGATTGTCTGGTACGATCTCGACTCCTCCGACTCCAAACAGGTCGCCATGAACATATCCGGGCGACAGAGGCTGGCCATCGCGCCCTTTGCGGCCCGTTATGGCATCCAGTTCAAGCATCTGCACTTCGACACCATTCGGCAGGCGATTCTTTTCGCCGGGCTTCGCGTCACTCCAAACGAAAACCCCGGAATTCCCGCCCGCTTCGATGTGCTTCCATTCGATATGCAGGATGAAGTTCTCATATTGCTTGTCCGAGCGCATTACGCCGATCGGCTGGCCTTTGCAGATCAGGATTCCGTCCTTCACAGACCAGGTGTCTTCGTCTGTGTTCACGTTCACCCAGCCAGTGAGGTCTTTGCCGTTGAACAGGTCGCGAAAGACCGGAACCGATTGCCCGGCGAGCGGGACAGCCGTAAGCCATACAGCGGCGAGGAGCACCCTACAATCGAAACGCGTCATCAACGCCATGCTAACACCGGCAATGCCTCAGGACGGGGGCCTGCATGCCTGAAGTGCGGTTGTGGATTGACGGCCACCGCGCGGAAGCGCGTCGTACCCGGCAGTCCTTGGGTGCTCCGGGTGAACTGCTCTGCCAGGAGGGGAAGACTAACGCTATACCGGGCTATGGTGTGAGCGATCAGCAACTCTATCAGCGCTTAGGCCGGTTCCTCTTTGCGGACTTTGCGCTTGCGGAGGAGGTCCAGGCAAAGGTTGGTGACGATGCGGTAGAGCCAGGTGTGGAAGCTGCAATCGAAGCGGAAGGTGTGGAGATTGCGATGGACGCGGAGGAAGGCCTCCTGGTAGATATCGCGGGCGTCCTCCTGGGAGCGCAGGAGGTTGAAGGCGAGGCGGAGGACGGCTTGATCGTAGGAGTGGACGAGTTGCTCGAAGGCGAGTTGGTCGCCCGCTTGCGCCGCTCTGATGAGTGCCGCTTCGTCCGCCAAGGTCCCTTTCCTGAGTACCCCGGCCGCCGGGATGGTATCCGATGCCGCGTTCAACACGGAATTGGACGCGTGCGGCGGCGAAAGGTAACGTTAGGTGTACGAGCCGGCTGGGCGGAAAGTTGCGATCCGTACGCCGGGTAGGGGAAAGTTTAGCGTAAAAACGAAACGTTCGCTATCCCTTCGCCTCGGCGTTGGCGCGATTGAGGAGCGCCTTCATATAGGCGAAGCCGTAGGCGGTTTGGACGTAGTTGCCGCCGACCATGCGCGGGCTGTGGTCGAGGATGACGATGCCGTCGTATTTGACGTCGCGGAGGGCCTTCATGATTTTCCACATGTCGTAGTAGCCGTTGTCCATGAACGTTTCGACGAAGTGGGGGAGCGGGGCGCTCACGTTGCGGAAGTGGATCTTCCAGATCTTCTTGGCGCCGAAGTAGCGGATCATTTCCTCCGGATCTTTTCCGGTGAGTTTCTTACCGCCTTCGAGCCAGGTGCCGCAGCAGAGGCAGATGCCGACGTTGGGCGAGTTGGCGATCTCCATGGCGCGCTTGTAGCCTTCGAAGTTGCCGAAGATGCAGCGGGGGACGCCGGCGAGGACGGGGACGGGCGGGTCGTCGGGATGGATGCCGATGCGGACGCCGTTCTCCTCGGCGACGGGGGTGACCTGCTTGATGAAGTGGATGTAGTTGTCCCAGATTTCCTTTTCGGTGAAGACGCGGCCGTGGGAGAGGGGGCCCTTGAATTCCTTGCCGGCCCAGAAGCCGCGGGCGTTGGGGCTGTTCTCGTCGAACTCGCGCGCGGGGGCGTGGCGGGAGACGGCGTCGCGGGAGCTGGTCCAGATGCCGTTGCCCATGTGGGCATAGGTGGTGTAATGGATGCTGGCTTTGCCGAGGTTGCGGATGTACTGCTTGTACTCCTCGACTTTTTCGTCGCGGCCGGGGAGGTTGAGGGTGACCTCGGGCATGTTGTGGACGCTGTTGTTGCCGATGTTCCAGACGGTGATGCCGGCGTCCTGGTAGCTGTTCTTGATCTGGGCGAAGCCTTCGGCGGTGCGCATGTCGGCCGGGGAGCCGACCGAGACGTATTCGGCGCCGAGTTGTTTCAGGAAGAGGAGTTGCTCCTCGCTTGGGCGGGGCGAGGATTGGACGCAGAGTTTGATGCCGGGCGCGACCTGGTGGACGACGGCGGAGGCGCGTTCGAGGTAGGCGGCGGCTCCGGCTCCGAAGGCGAGTTTTCCGATTTCGCGGCGAGTGAGTTTCGAGAATCGCATGGTGAGTCTCCTAGAAGGTGAAGCGGGCGGCGAGTTGGATGTTGCGGGGAGCGCCGCCGGTGAGCACCTGGCCGAATTGGGGGGTGCCGATGGTGACGCTGGCGCCGATGCCGAGGGTCTTCGCCGGGGTGTTGAAGAAGTTGGTGATGTCGGCGCGGATTTGGAGGTTGTAGCGCTCCCGGATCGGCTGGTTGCGGATGAAGGCGAAGTCGAAGTTGCGGCGTCCGTAGTTGCGCAACTGCGGCTGGAGGAGCGAGTCGGTGGGGAGGGTGAACGTGGGCGCCTGGGCGAAGGCGGCGGTGTTGAAGTAGCGGCTGGTGGTCCGCTCCGAACTGGGGAGCACGGGATCGCCGACGCGGTTGCCGCGGCCGACCGAGAGCGAGAACTCGGGGATGTTGGTGTTATCCGGCGCGGCGATGCGGATGGGGATGCCGCTCTGCATGACGGTGATGCCGGTGACCTGCCAGTTGCCGATCACTTTGGCGCCGATTCCGTTGGAGACCCATTTCTTTCCCTTGCCGAGCGGGAGGTCGTAGAGGTAGCTGAGGACGAGGCGCTGGGGAATGTCGTTTGGCTCGATGGTCCTGTTGAAGCGCGAGTTGTAGAGGGCGTTGTGGGGGAACGCTTCGCTCGCGTCGGACTCGAAGACGTTGGCGATGGTCTTGGAGATGGTGTAGCTGGCCGAGAGGGTCAGGCCCTGGCTGTACTGCTTGTCGATGGAGAACTGGCCGCTTTGGTAGTGGCCGTCGCCGTAGCCGTCGCGCGGGATGAGGACTTGCAGGTACTGCGGGTAGGGCCGGAGCAACTGGCGCAACTGAACGGTCTGGAAGCTGAGGTTGCCGGTGGTGATTTTTCCGAAGTAGGGGTTGGGCACCTGCTGGAGGAGCTGGCTGCCGAGGCCGATGTGGACGGGATCGACCTGGTTGTAGAAGCGGTTCTGAACGATGCGCATGATACGGTTTCCGACGTAGCCGGCCTGGACCATGATGGTGGGCGAAAGCATACGCTGGACATTGAACGTCCAGTTGGAAACGACCGGGAGCGGGTGGTAGCGATTGTAGGTGCGGAGGTTTTGTCCGGCGAAGGTTGAGTTGCGGTCGGGCTGCGGGAGTCCTGCGGCGAAGGGGTTGGACCAGGAGCCGCCCGGGGACGGGGTGTTGGGGAAGGGGCTGGGCGGTCCGAGGCTGCCTTCAAAGAGGGTGAACAGGCCGTTGCCCCAATCGGAGGTTCCGGCGTTGATGGTGTCGCTGGCGGCGTAGAAGAAACCGCCGCTGACGCGGACGACGGTCTTGGCTCCGAGGCGGTAGGCGAGGCCGACGCGCGGGGCGAAGTTCTTCCGGAGCGGGTCGGTCTGGAACTGGCCGGGCTTGAGGAAGGTATAAGTGCCCATCGAGCCGGTGACGGGTTCGGGGCTATTGAAGTCGAAGTAGCCGATGCGTCCGTACTTTTCGGCCCAGGGCTGCTGGTATTCGTAGCGCAGGCCGAGGTTCATGGTGAGGTTCTTGGTGAGCTGGATGTCGTCCTGAATATAGAGGCCGTAGAACTTGCGGTAGAGGGTGAGGGCGGGGTCGAAGCTCTGGCGGTTGGAGACGGGCACGCCGAGGAGGAAGCTGGCCAAGCCGTGTCCGCCGATGGTGGTGCGGGTGAGCGGGTCGGGTCCCTGGGTGAAGAGGCGGTCGAAGAAGTAGGCTCCGGCGGGGCTGTTGGTGCCGAAGGTGTTGAGGCGGAGGAGTTGGAGGTCGGTTCCGAACTTCAGCTTGTGGCGGTTGCGGAGGTAGGTGGTGTGGAACTGGAGATGCCAGGTGTCCTGCGGGGACTGAACCTTGTTGGCGCCATTGAGGCCGCTGACCTCGGCGGAGGTGCCGCTGGTGACCGAAAGTCCGGTGCCGACGGTGTACTGGGACACGCTGATGTTGGGGAACGGAGTGTAGCCCATGGCGCCGACGACGGAGGCGGGCAGGCCGAGGGAGTTGATGTCGAAGCCTTTGCCGTCCCATTGGCTGCGGTTCGCTATACGGGTATAGCTGAAGCGGAGTTCGGTGAGCAGGTTGGCCGAGAGCGTCGAGGTTTCGCTGATCAGGGCGCTGTAGGCGGGGGCGGTGGCGATGGTTTGAGGAACGAAGGCGACGGCGCCGTCGTCGAGGCCGCGGGAGAAGGCGTTGCTCTTGCGGCCGTTGAAGCGGCCGAAGAGGCGGTGGCGGTCGCTCAAGTTGTGATCGATGCGGGTCACCCAGATGTCGTTTTCGGTGACGCGGGCGCCTTGTGTGAAGAAGTTATTGAACTGGGCGGGACCTTCTCCGGGGCGGTTGGAAGCGGGCCAGTAGCGGAGGACGTTGTTGGAGACGTTGTTGAAACGGCTGGCGGGGATGCGGTTGCCGGGGAAGGCGTCGCGGAGGAACTGGCCGGCGGCGTTCGGATTCGCGCGGGTGGTGGTGGGGTCATAGACGAGGATCTGGCGGCTTTGGGGGTCGAGGGTGCCGTTGAAATCGCCCTGGCGCTGGAGGGCGGTGGGGACGGTGCCGACCGACTGGATGGGGCCGCTCTGGCGGAGGAGTTCGTAGTTGACGAAGAAGAAGGTCTTGTTGCGGACGATGGGGCCGCCGATGGAGCCGCCGAACTCATGGCGGCGGAAAATGCCGCGGCGGACGTTGTTGCGGTTATTGGTCCAACTGTTGGAGTCCAAGATGTTGTTGCGGAGGTACTCGTAGAGGGATCCGTGGAATTCGTTGGTGCCGCCCTTGGTGACGAGGTTGACGACGCCGCCGGCGGCGCGCCCGAATTCGGCGCCGTAGGTGGCGGTATCGACGCGGTATTCGGCGACGGCCTCCATGGGGATGGTGAAGGCGGATTTGGAGTTGACGGTGGCGCGGCTTTCGCCGCCGTCGGTGAGGATGCCGTTATCGCGGGCGAAGCCGCCGCTCATTTTGGCGTTGGTCGCTTCGCCGTTGGTGTCGCCGCCGACGGGTGTGACGCCGGGGAGGAGCGAGACGAGTTGGAGGACGTTGCGGCCGACGAGCGGGAGGCCCTGGATGGTGGAGGGAGGGATGGCCTTGCCGATGGCGGTGGTTTGGGCTTCGAGTTGTACGGCGTTGGCGCGGACTTCGACGGCCTCGGCGACGGAGCCGATTTCGAGCATGAGGTCGAAGGTCGCGGTGAGGCCGGTGGTGAGGCGGATGTCGCTGACGACGGAGGGGCGGAAGCCGGTTTGTTCGATGCGGAGTTCGTAGGGGCCGGGGTTGAGCGAGGGGAGGTAGTAGACGCCGGCGGCGTTGGTGGTGGTTTTGAGGATGACGTTGGTGGAGGTGTTCCGGATGGAAACCTGGGCTCCAACGATGATGGCGCCGGTCGAATCGGTGACGGCTCCGGTAACGGTGGCGCGTTCGCCCTGGGCGAACAACGCGGAAGTGAAAATGACGGCGGCGAGCGCGATCTGAAGCACGCGGCTGGCAGTGGACATGGTAGCCTTCCTAACTCACACCAAGGTGAGATGGCAGAAGCATAATCCATCCGCGGGATTCCGCGCAAGTAAATTTAACTTAGTAAATTTAACTTAGAAGAGTTCGTTGGCCGAGTGTTCCAAGCGCACGAGCGGCGTGCCGGGCAACCACCAGGGCATCCCACATGGAGATGCTCGCCTTCTAGCTCAGTTTGATCCTTGAGCAGGGACGGCGGGCGCTGGGGTCGCCGAGGAAGTAGAGGTGGGTGCGGCCGGTTTTGGCTTTTTCGAGGAGCTGGCCGTGGGCGACGATGGAGTTGGCGTCCAGGCGCGGGGCGGCGGTGTCGGCGGAGATGGGTGGCGGCGGCTCTGGCCGGTAGTTGAGCTGGCGGGAGGCCCAGGGGATGAAGTACTTCCCGTTGGGAGCGTCGGTGTGGCCGCCGTCGTGCTGGCGCCAGGCGAGAGCGCCGTCGAGCAGGCGGAAAACCTCGCCGGCGGGAACGGTTGCCATGAAGCTGCCCTGCTGGTCGAGCCAGCGGGCGTCGCCTTTCTCCGGTAGCAGCGGGTGATAGAATTTGAGCCAACTGCCATGGCAACTCTGGTACGCGATCAGATCGACATTAGCCCTCCAGCGGATACGGGGCAGAGGGGGCGGCCGGCTATTCCGGAGAGGCTGATTTCGCTGGATGCGTTCCGCGGGTTCATCATGACGGTGCTGGCGGCGCAGGGGTTCGGGCTGGCGAAGCTGAAGGACGATCCGGATTGGGGCTGGCTGGGGTGGCAGTTTGAACATGTGCGGTGGGAGGGGATGACGTTTTGGGACCTGATCCAGCCGGCGTTCATGTTCATGGTGGGGCTGGCGATGCCGTTCGCCTTTGCGGTGCGGCGGCTGCGCGAGGGGCAAGGCGCGGTGTGGAAGCATGTGGCGTACCGGTCCTTCATGCTGATCGTGCTCAGCAATCTGTTGATCTCGATTTCGGCAGGGAAGCTTCGGTTTCAGTTGATCAATGTGCTGGCGCAGATCGCGTTGGCCTATTTCATTTGCTATTGGCTGATGAAGCTGAGCGTGAAGACGCAGGCGGTTTGCGCGGGGCTGATCCTGGCTGGATATACGGCGTTGTTCATGGCGTGGCCCGGCGCGCGCGGACCCTATTCGATGGGTGACAACATCGGGGAGCGGGTGGATCAGTTTGTGTTCGGGGCGAGCAATCCGGGGCACTGGGCGACGATCAACTTTATTCCGAGCATCGTGGTGACGCTGGCGGGAGTCTGGTGCGGGTATCTGATGATGACGGACTGGACGCATAGAAAGCGGATGCAGTGGCTGGCGGTGGGTGGGGTGGCGTCGCTGGCGGTGGGACACGGGATGGGGCTGTTCCTGCCGATCATCAAGCGGATCCACACAACCTCGTACACGATTGCGGCGTGCGGGTGGGTGGTGCTGATTCTGCTGGCGCTGTATTGGATGGTGGAGGTTCGCGGGTGGAAGCGGGTGACGTGGCCGCTGGTGGTTGTGGGGATGAATTCGATGTTCATCTACTGCCTGCACATGGTGCTGACGGGCTGGACGGACCGTGCGGTAGGGGTGTTCACGCTGAAGTACGCGGTGTTGGGCAAGTGGGGTCCGGTGGCGCAGGCGTGCACGGTGTTCCTGCCGATGTGGTACCTGTGCTACTGGCTCTATAAGAGGCGGATCTACGTCAAGATCTGATTGGGCATGAAGGGCAAGATTGCAGTTGCGTGCGTTTTTCTACTGCCCGCGTTGGGGCAGGTGGAGCGCAACATTCCCTACGCCGAACCGAAGAACGAGCGGCAGCTGTTGGATGTGTATAAGCCCGAGGCGGGCTCGAATCTGCCGGTAGTGGTGTGGGTGCACGGCGGCGGTTGGATGCGGGGCAGCAAGGATGAAATGAACCACAAGCCGGCGGCGTTTACGGAGAAGGGGTTTGTGTTTGTTGCTGTGAATTACCGGTTTGTGCCGCAGGTGAGGATGGGGGAGATCGTGCGGGATGTAGCGAAGGCGGTGGGCTGGGTGCAGGGGAACATTTCGCGGCACCGGGGCGATCCGCGGCGGATTTTTCTGATGGGGCATTCGGCGGGGGCGCAGCTGGCGGCGCTGCTATGTACAGACAGCCGGTATATCGAGGCGGAGGGGGTACCGCGTTCGGTAATCAAGGGCTGCGTTCCGGTGGATGGAGACACCTACGACGTGCCGCTACAGGTGGCGACGGCGACGGCGCGGAGGCTGAGCTTGAAGCAGCCGCCGCCGAAGATGGGGCATCCGGAGAAGTTCGGAAATCTCGAGGAACAGCGGGAGTATTCCGCGGTGAGCCATGTTGCTCGGAATCGTGGGATCGCGCCGTTTTTGATTTTGCACGTGGCCGATCACACCGATACCAGCGCGCAGGCCTACCGGTTGTGGGCGGCGCTGGATCAGGCGGGGGTTGCGGCGCGGTTGTTTGGGGCGGAGGAGAGCGACCACGTGAAGCTGGACCGGGACCTCGGGCTGGCGGGAGATCCGGCGACGAAAGCGCTATTAGAGTTTACCGATCAACAACTTCGGCGGAGGCAATAGGGAGAGGAATCGAGGGCGGCCGTCACCATCTCTGAAGAGGAGTATGTAGAACGGCATGTCCCAGAAACCGCGAGTGACGATAGGCCTGCCCACGTTGAACGGCAGCGCAACATTGGCCAGAGCGCTGGATTCCCTGCAAGCGCAGACGTATGAGGATTTCCGGGTAGTCGTCTCCAACAACGCATCGACGGACCGGACGGCGGAGTTGTGCGAGGAGTATTGCCGGCGAGATTCGCGGTTTTTTCATCACCGGCATGAGGCGCGGATACCCGGTCAGATCAACTGGCAGTGGGCGATGGAGCAGACCGGAACGCCGTACTTCATGTGGCTGGGGGACGACGATCACCTGAGCCCGGATTTCCTGGCGGGCACGGTGGAGTACTTGGACGCGGAGCCGGGGTGCGGCGCGGTGACGGGAGTGTCGGTGTACCGCACCGACAATCCATCGGATCCGGCAATCTGGACGGTACCGCGCGGGCAGATCGCGGTCAAGGCTGAGGACCGGCTAACACAATACATCGAGTTTCTGACCGATAACAGCGAACTGTACAGTCTATGCCGTGTGGAGTCGGTGAAGGGGCTGGAGTTTCTGGATGTGCATGGATGGGATTGGATCCTGATGGGCGACATCGTGTGGCGCACGCCGCTGGCCGTGCTACCGCATTGGACGGTGCACCGGCGGGACCAGTGGCGGCGTCCGCAGCGTCACGCGGAGGTGGTGGGGGCAAAGAAGCTGCAAGGGGAGAATCCGCATCTGACGACGGCGGTGCGGCACTTCCTGCACGTGGCGGCGATGGGACGCCAGTATGAGGGTTTGGGCGCGGCGCGGCGAGTGGAGCTCGCCTGGCGGCTGTATGGGAAATACGTGCGGACGAAAATCAACGTGCCGGAAAAGCTGGATTTCACCGATGCGGTGAAAAAGCTGGTGCCGGAGACGATGGAGGCCGGAGGTTTGATGAAGCTGGCGGCGGCGCTGCGGGAAGCGGCCGAGGAAGAGGGAAGCGGGCCGCTGCTGGCGGAGGTGTTCGACGGGTTTGACCTGTGGAAACTGGGCTCGGGGACCAATGGCCGCCCGCTGATCGAAACGGGAATGAGAGGGGTGGTGGCGGCGACACTAGACGGCCACGTGGCGGACCGGTTCCGGCGGTTGCCGCTTGCGAGCTACAACGGCCAGGAGTTGACGGTGGCGTTGCGGAGCGCGGCGGCGACAAAGGAGTTCTTCTTCACAGCGGCCGAGCACGAGGAGTTTGTCGAATTTCAGATGCAAACGCTGATGGACCTGTCGGCGATGTCCGGGGCCGATGTGGCGCTGAACGGGCCGCGGCAGTCGGGTCCGTTCCTTCTGGCGCTGAACCGCTATTTGCAGGCGCTGAACCTGATACCGGTGTTTCAAACCGAGGAGAACCTGCGGCCGTACATGGAAGCGCGGGGGAACTTAACGGAGATTCTGCTGAGGTCAACGGGGCACGCTCTGGATTGCCGGTTCCCCAGCCAGACAGCGCGCACGCGGCAGCGGGTGGGGGTGTTGATGACAACGCTGGCGAGTCATACCGATGCCTACACGACGATGCCGGCGGTGGAGCATCTGGACCGCAGCCGGTACGAGGTGATTGTGCTGTCGCTGTATCCATTTCAGGCGGGAGCGTCAAAGGGTGAGATGCACTTCCGAAGCCTGGCGGACCGGCTGGTGCACCTGACCGGATCGCTGAAGGAGAAGGTGCAGATGATTCGTTCGGCAGGGTTGGATTACCTGCTGATCGGCAGCAATATCACGGCGGTGACGAACGAGCTGTTCCTGATCGCGGCCCACAAGCTGGCTCCGTGCCAGGTGGCGCTGAACCCGTGCTGCGTGACGACGGGGCTGCGGTCGGTGGACTTCTATCTGTCGGGGAGGCTGTGCGAGCCGGGGGCGGCGCAGGAACACTATCGGGAGAGGCTGTACTTGGCTGATGGTCCGGCCCATGTGCGGGCGCGGGTGGCGGGAGATCAGGCGGCACCAGCGCCGGTTGCGCGCGGGGGAGGGCCGGTGACCTTCGTGTCGACGGCGAACTTCTACAAGATGATGCCGGAGGTGCGGCGGACGTGGCTGGAGATCCTGTCGCGGACCAGCGGGTCGCGGCTGCGGCTGATGCCGTTCGGGCCGGCATGGTCGGACCGCTATGAGAAGGCGAAGCTGTTGGCGGCGTTCGCGGAAGAGGCGCGGGAGTTGGATGTGGACCCGGGTCGGATCGAACTGGCCGATACGTTCGACACGGTGGACCGTTTGCGTCAGGCGATGATGCAAGGTGACGTTTACCTGGATTCGTTTCCGTTCGCCGGGCTGAACTCGCTGATGGACGCGCTGGAGTGCGGGCTGCCGGCGGTGGTGCGGGCGGGGAACTCGTTCCGGTCGATGATGGGGGAGAGCTTGATGCGGTGCCTGGAGCTGCCGGAACTGGTGGCCGGGTCGCGGGATGAGTATGTGCGGCTGGCCGTGAAACTGGCGGGCGACACGGAGAGGCGGCGGGGGTTGGAAGCGACGATTCGGGAACGGATGGCGGCGGGGCCGCGGTTTTATGACGCGCGCTGGTACAGCCGGCAGTTCGCGGATCTTTTTGAGATGCAGCCGGCTCAGGCTGGGGCGGGCGCTGCGCTACAGTCGCGCTGACCGACGAAGGCGGCGTTGGAGTTGGCGGGATGGGCGCGGCGGACGAGTCCGGTGCGGACACGGAGGCCGTCCTTGCCGTTATCGGTGAGCAGCAGGGGAACGAACTGGTTGGCGACGCAGAAGGCGAAGAAGGCGTTGGACCAGTCGATGTCGTCCACCAGCAGGGTGGCGAGGTGGCTGAGTTTCGGCAGTGTCATCTCCAATTCGCGTTGCAGGAAGTCGAAGGAATGCTCGCTGTCGTGAACGTAGAAGTCGAACGCGCCAGTGAGCTTGGGGATCTCCTCGAGGCTGCTACCTTCCATGAGCTGCCAGCGTTTGGCGAGATCATCGGGGACGAGGAAGCCGGGGCGGATGTGCGAGGGGTAGAGTTCGGTCTCGCCAACGCCGGGATGGCGCACGGACTTGATCTTGGAATCGGGCAGGTCGATGGAGATGAGGGAGCCGGAGCCATTGTCCTCGAGGCCCTTGAGGAGGAAGACGGTGTTGCCGCCGTAATAGACGCCAGTTTCGAGGATGCGCGTGGGTTTGAGTGTCCGTACCAGGACATAGAGAAGGATGCGTTCGAAAGCGAACCAGTCGACCGAATCCACCGCTGCCTTTCCGAAGATGCCTTTATCGAACCGAAGCTGATCACGGGCGCGGGCCATCTGCTGGTTGAGCCGGGCGACGAAGGCAGTTTGCGAGAGCAGCTGATCGTAGTGGCCGAGGAGGGTTTCCGGGGATTCGCCAAGGTATTTGGCGACCTGAACGAGGTTCAGCCGGTTACATTCCCTGGAGAGAGAGATATCCACATGAAGTTGGTGGGAGGGGAGGGGCTATTTTCTCAGCGCAGGGGGTTATTCGATGTGGAAGACGTGGCGGGACTGGCAGGTCTGGTTGCCGAGGAGGTCCTGGACTTTGAGGACGATGGTGTAATCGCCGCGGGCGATGTCGGCGGTGGGGTTGAGATTGAGGACGCCGGGCATGTAGCGGTTGCGGTAGAAGGTCTCCTCGGTCTTTTCGGCGGCGGTAGGCTCGGCGTACATGGATTCGCCGCCGGCGCGGAGGACTTCGAGGCCGTAGCTGACGGAGTATCGATTCTTCTCGGCGAACTGGTAGCCGGTGATGTCGAAGCGGGCCCATATGGGGTCGCCGGGGCGGTAGGCGGCGGAGGTGACGGGGTTGGTGTCCTGCTCGGTGCGAAGGAAACGGAAATTGCGGACGGTGAGTGTGCCGCTGGGTTCGACGAAGTGGCCGCGAACCTGGAAGGGGACCTCCTTGGAGGCGGAAGTCTTGGCTAAGTTGTCCTCGACGGTAAAGACGAGTTTGTAAGTGCCGGGGTCGGCGAGCGGAGGGATGGCGAAGGAGTGACGGACCTTGGGCTGCCATTCCTTATCCTGAGGGGCCAGCTCCGTGTCGACGGCGCCGTGGTGGGTTTCGACGATCTTGACGCCTTCTGGGTCCAGGGCGTCGAATTGATAGCGGAGGCGGATTCTGGCGGGATCGGTCTGGGTTTTCGCGTAGCCGGAAAAGAGTGCGCTGGCAAACAGCATTTCTCCGGTGACGAAGTAATGGTTGGCGCCGAGCGGAGGGCCGTCTTCGAACTGATGGAGGGCGGTGTCGGCAACGGAAATCTTGGCGGGTGTCTGCGCGGAGATGGCCAGCGGAAGCATCAGGAGAACCGCCGGAGAGGCGCGCATAGGGAATCTACTGCTGGCTCGGCAACGTGGGCAGTTCCGGTTTCGGATTGGACTTGGGCAATTCTAGCGGAATCTGCACGAGAGCCGAGGTTTCGGTGGCAGGATCGCCGCCGCTGCCCAGACGCAGGCGGTAGGTGCCTGGGGATACGTCAAAAACGATGTTCCCTTGGATGCTTTCCCCCGGGTCGAGCATCCGGAGCAAGCCCAGCCAATCACTGGAACCATCGATCTGAGTCAACTCGGGGAAGGAGTCGCCGCCCTCTGACTCCAGAGCCAGCAGTGGGACGGAGATCGTTTGTCCGGAAGTGTTGTTGACGTTGACGCGAATGACAGCGAAGCGGCCTCTGGGGACTTTGGAGCCCGAGTGGGTGGCGAGCTCGGTAACCCATTCCACTTCCTGCACCGTGTAAATGAGGTTGTTGAGCTGGACGGATTCACCCATCTGGTGGAGTTTTGGCTGTCCGGAGCGGCCCGCGCAAGCGGCTGTAAGAAGTACCGCGGCGATGAACATGCCGGGCAGCAAGTTTCTAAGATCGATTCGACGCATCCGGAACCATTAGAATACAGTTCATGCGGTTCAGGCAATCGATTTGGGTACTCGTGCTGGCCGTGCCGGTGACGGCGTGGCAGGGGCAGCATCCGGTTTCGGGCCGTGAGATTGCGCCGGTGATGGGGATGGGGGGCGCCGACTGGCTGGAGCGCTCGGAAAGAGAACAGGAAGAGCAGCCGGAGAAGGGGCTGGATGCGATCGGGATCAAGCCGGGGATGAAGATCGGCGATGTAGGGGCCGGGGTGGGTTATTTCAGCATCCGGATGGCGCGGCGAGTGGGTGCGGAAGGCAAGGTGTACGCCAACGACATCCAGCCTGGGATGCTGGAGCGATTGCGGCAGCGGATGAAGGCGGCCGGGGTCGCCAATATCGAAACGGTTCTGGGCACGGCCGCAGACCCGAAGCTGCCGGAGGGGGAGCTGGACCTGGTGCTGATGGTGGACGTCTATCATGAGTTCTCGCAGCCGCAGCGGATGCTGGCGGGGATCGCGCGGGCGCTGAAGACCGAAGGGAGGCTGGTGCTGCTGGAATACCGGAAAGAGGATCCGGACGTGCCGATTCGTGAAGAGCATAAGATGAGCATCCCGATGGTGAAGCAGGAGCTGGAGTCGGGCGGGTTCCGGCTGAGCCGCGTGCTGCATGATCTGCCGCGGCAGCACATACTCATTTTTGAAAAGGCCAGGGCGAACTGAATGCTTCCTTCGGAGCACTCGGTGCGCCGGGACTTGGAAACGGGCGCCACGGTGCACCAGATGACCAGCCAGCCGTGCATCAATCACGCGACGTATTTCCTGCAAAGCTCGTTCACGCCGGATGGCGAATCGCTGATTTTCATTTCGTACCGGACGGGGCAGGCGCAGTTATTTGAGGTGACGGAGTTTCCCGGCGGCGAGATCAGGCAGTTGACGCGCGGTGAGGGGATTCATCCGTTCTCGCCGGCGATTGCGCCAGATGGGGAGCATATCTACTTTGTGCGGCGCGGTGCGATCATGCGGCTGAACCGGCGGAGTCTGGAAGAGAGCTGCGTGGCGGATTTCGGCGAGGCGCAGCTGGGTGAGTGTTCGCTGGGAGATGGAGGGAGGTGGCTGACCGCGGCGATCAAGCGGGGCGGGGAGTCGGGGATTGTGGCGGGGAGGGCGGATGGATCGGAGTGGCGGTTCATCGGCTTTCCGGGGACGGTGATTCATCCGCAGTTTCATCCACTTGAGCCTGAGTGGATCGAGTTTGCAGGCGATCCCGCGCCGCGAATGCACCGCGTGCGCCGCGACGGGAGCGGGATGGAGTGCCTGTACGAGCACGGCAACGAAGAGTTTGTGGTGCATGAGACGTTTCTGGGCACGACGGGCGATATCGTGTATACCGTGTGGCCGTTCGCGCTGCGGAGGGTGAACTGGCAGAGCCGCCAGCATTCGACGATCGCCGAGTTCAACGCGTGGCACATCACGCCGAACCGGGCAGGGACGCTGGTGCTGTGCGACACCAATCATCCCGACGAGGGGCTGTTTCTGGTGGAGGTTGCCACGGGGGAGCGAAGGCGGGTTTGTTTGTCGGAGTCAAGCAATCAGGGTTCGCAGTGGCGGAGGTCGCGGTATGCGCTGGCGGAGGATTTCGCGGCGGCGCGGAGCGCGGCCAAGAGCGGGGCGCTGAGCTGGATGGAAGTGGCGACGGATACGGTCTACGGTCCGCAGTGGACGCATCCGCATCCGTCATTTTCCCACGATGAGCGGATGGTGGTCTTCGCGAGCGATCGTACCGGGCATCCGCAGGTTTATGTAGCGGAGATTCCGGTATCTTGACGGAATGATAATGTTAAACTCACGTTGAAAAGTAATGAGCAGCGGGAATCTTCTGCCGATTATCGGCCAATCGTACGGCGGCCCCATGACGGACCACCTGGGGACGGTGCCGCGAATCACGTCGCTGCTGATCAAGCCGGCCTCGGCGGTGTGCAATCTGGACTGCGCCTATTGTTTTTATTTGGACCGTGACGCCGATCCATACAAGGAGCTTCCGGCGCGGCGGATGACGGAGGAGACGCTGGAGCGGCTGGTGGACACCTACCTGTTCTATTCGTATCCAAACTCGACGTTCGCGTTTCAGGGCGGGGAGCCGACGCTGGCGGGGCTTGATTTTTTCACGAAGCTGGTGGAGTTTCAGAAGCGGTTCGGGCGCGATGGGCAGAACGTGAGCAACGCGCTGCAGACCAACGCGATTTTGATTGATGATAATTGGGCGCAGCTGTTCCATTCCTACAACTGGCTGTTGGGGGTGAGCTGCGACGGGCCGGAGGAACTGCACGATCTCTACCGGTTCAACAAGAGCGGGCGCGGGACGTGGGCGCAGGTGATGCGCGGGATCGAGTGCCTGCAAAAGAACAAGGTGGATTTCAATATCCTGTGCGTGCTGAGCCAGGCCAACATTGACAAGCCAAGGGAGCTGTACAAGTTCTACAAGAGCCTGGGCGTGGACAACGTGCAGTACATACCGCTGGCTGAGTTCAACAAAGACGGCACGCGGATGCCGTTCACGATCACGGCGGAGCAGTACGGGAAGTTCCTGGTGGAGACGTTTGATCTATGGTGGCCGGAGCGGCGGAAGATGCGGATCCGGTTCTTCGACAACCTGGCCGAGGCGGTGGCGGGGATGAAGCCGGGCAGCTGCACGATGCACGAGACGTGCGACAGCTACGTCGTGGTGGAGTACAACGGCGACATTTATCCGTGCGACTTTTTCGTCGAGGGTGGGTGGAAGCTGGGCAACATTACGCTGGACAGCTGGTCAGAGATCGCGCGGCGGACGCGGCGGTACAACTTTGCGCAGAAGAAGACGCTGGGGCATCCGGAGTGCCAGGTGTGCGAATGGCAGTCGATTTGTCATGGGGGGTGTCCGAAGTTCCGGCACGGGCCGCACGGGCAGTTCGAGGATCTGGATTATTTCTGCGCGGCGTACAAGATGATCTATGCGCGGGCGGTGGATCCGCTGCGGAAGGAAGTGGAAAAGCTGCTGGGGCATGCGGCTCCGGAGCTGGTGCGGCATTCGCTGAACCCGTATTGAGCGGCGGGGGATGATCACTCGTCGGTGTAGGATTCGAGGATCGCAGCGATCTTGATAAAAATCTGGTCCCACTCCTTGCGGAGCTTGCGATTCTTGGCGTGGTTCAGCTCGGAGGCGACGTAGCCGGCAAGGTCGTCGAGGTCTGCCAAGTTGTAGCGTGCGACGCATGTTTCGCCAGGTGGGGGTACAATGCGAAGCTTGGCCGTCAGCTCGTCAGAAGCTCTGCGCCCGGGTAGGCCGGGACCAAATGGGAAGGAACCTGCGGAGGCGTGGACGAGTGATGCAGACTGAAGGGGTTCAGGCAGTGGAAGTAGGCCGAATATTCAGTGGTGCGGCTCGTGCAGCCCGGTTAGAAGCGTGGTCCCAAGCTCCGTGCCCCCAACAGTGGTTACGACCAGATCACCACGCTGGTTGATTCCGATCAAAAGAGTACTTTCCCCGCGCGTCGAAATCGGATCAGTCCAACGGGCCGACCGTCGCGGGACGAAAAGGAAGCAAGACGAAGCCGGTCGAGCGGCAGTGTCAACCCGACGCTAGCGGTTGCGACATTGGAACTGAACGCGATGGCCGAGTGGCTGGTCGGTTGCGGCATCAAGACCGTAGCCATGGAGTCGACCGGCGTGTATTGGATTCCGGTGTATGACGTGTTCGAGCGTCACGGCCTGCAGGCGCAGTTGGTGAATCCGCGGAATATGAAGAACGTACCGGGCAAGCGCACGGACTCTCACGAATGCCAATGGATCCAGTACCTGCACTCGATGGGCTTGTTGCAAGGAGCATTCCGGCCCGGCGCCGAGGTTCGCGCGGTGCGTGTGTTGATGCGGCATCGCAACGATCTGGTGGATATGGCGAGTCAGCACGTGCAGCACATCCAGAAAGCATTGACGCAAATGAATGTGCAGTTCCAACACGTGATTTCCGATATCACCGGCCTGACCGGGCTGGCGATCCTGGACTCCATCGTCGATGGCGAGCGCGATCCTGCGGTCTTGGCTGAGTTGCGAGATCCCCATATCAAGGCCAGCAAAGAGACGTTACGAAAATCACGGGAAGGCAACTGGGACGAGGCGCAGATCATGGTGCTCAAGCAAAGGCTCTCGCTTTATCGCAGTCACCGGACTCAAATCGATGAATGTGACAAGCAGATCGAGGTCTTGCTGGCCAAGTTCGAGCCGAAAGCCGATCCCGAGCAAAGGCCCATGCCGGAGGACCGCAAGCAGAAGCAGCGCAAGCGCAAGAAGAAGACGGGAAGCCCGGAGTTCAACATGCGGGAGGAAGCCTACAAGCTGTTTGGCGTCGATCTCACGCAGATTCCGGGCGTGATGGCGTTGGTCTTCCTGTTGTTCCGTGAGGCCGGACGCGACATGTCCCGCTGGCCCACAGCCGCGCACTTCGTCTCTTGGCTGGGTCTGTGTCCCGACAATGACATCAGCGGCGGCAAGGTGTTGTGGCGCGGCAATCGTCGCGTGAAGAATCGTGCCGGTGAAGCGCGGCAGATCAGGGAGACTTCAGGCTGAGAATCTGACGCTGTTCTCGCAATCGTTCCTGAAGACCCGGAACCTCGAGCCTGTCAACCGGAGTACCAGTCCGGGCGCACATCGCCGCCGCCACCCCGCTCGCGTGTCCCAGGATCATGTACTGCGGCTCCAGCCGGATGGAGGAATACGCCACGTGCGATGCCGAGCAGCACACCGGCACCAGCAGGTTGTCGCATTCCCCCGGCTTCGGGATCAGGCAGCGGTACGGCAACTGGTACGGCCTGGTCCGGCGGTCGACGATGAAACCTTCATTGATCACCGCGCCCACCGGCGACGCGATCCGCTGAAAATGATGCGTGTCGATGGGATAGGACCCCATGCCCACCGAATCCGGTTTCCCCACAGTCAGGTGGACGTCGTCCTGCCGCATGATATACGCGCCTTTCATCCGCCGTGCCTCGCGCACATAAAGCTGGGGCGGGAAGTGCCCGCTGTCGATGAACTCGTCCTTCGCGAAGCCCCAGGTGTTCATCTCTTCCTGAAGATGTCGCGGCACGCGCGGGTCGCGGGCCAGGAAGTACAGTAGCCCAAGAGTGTATCGCCGGTGGTCTTCCCAGATCTCCCCGCGCCGCTTCCCGTCGCCTTCCGGGTAGTCCCAACTGGCCCCCAGGTAGTCGGTCGAGATGGGCCCGTTGTTGTTCACATCGAGCTTGTTGTTGGGGATCTTCACCAGCATGATGACGTGATTCAGCGTGAGATCGCGGCCCGGATTCGCTAGGTACCGCGCCAGCAGCGTGAACCGCGCCGGATGGTAGCCGGGCGGCTCAGTGAACGGAACCTGGTTTCCCCTGTCGTTCGACAGGCAGAGGCGGAAGTTGTAGGTCTGCACCTTCCGGTCGCCCTCGCCCGGCTTGCCGGAATCGCCCGGATGGATCAAGGGCAGCAGCTTACCATCATCTCCGTAGGGATTCACTATGGTCCAGAACTGGTCCCAAGTGGAGAATTCCAGCCGCCCGGCAAGGGACTCGTTAAAGTCCCGCTGGCCCTCCCGCCCCACGATGTAGGAGACGCCGGCCTGGGCAATGAGGTCGCCCTCATAGGAAGCGTCGACGAAGACCTTGGCGGCCACCTCCCGGCCTGATGCGGTGCGGATCGCTTCAATACGGTTGGCCTGCTTGCGCACCTGCGCGAGGGCCTCTCCCAAAACAGGACGAACCCCCGCCTCCTGGAGCCACTCGCGAAACACCTTCATGGCCACGCCAGGCTCGAACCACCAACAGGCCGGCCCACCGTACATCTTCCCCACGCGCTCGAAAAATTCGAGCGCCAATCCGCCAATCACCGCCGTATTGCCCTTGTCGGTGGCGCCCAGTCCTCCGGTGACGACGCCGCCGATATGGCGCGATGCCTCGAGCAGCACCACGCGCGCGCCCTCCCGAACCGCGGCCAGGGCGGCGACCAGGCCGGCGGGCGTCGCCCCGTAGATCGCCACGTCATAGCGATCCGCGGCGGCGATCGCGGGTACAGCGGTACTCAATGTGAGCAGGGTTCTCCGCGTCATGGAATGCTCCGTGTTAGAAAACGAGCTTCAGGCCGAGTTGCAGGATCCGGGCGTCCCGCGAGCTGGTGACCACCCCGAAGGTCGCGCTACGGTTCTTTCCATCCGGCCCCGGGGAGAAACTCATGTTGGGAAGGAACAGGTTTACGCGGTTGGTGGCGTTGAACGCCTCCGCCCGGAACTGAAGATTGAACCGCTCCGTGAGCCGGGTTTTCTTGAGCAGCGAGAAGTCGATGTTCACGATCCCGGGTCCACGCACATCGGGCAGCGTGCGGCCGACGTTGCCGAATGTGTATTCGGCCGGGTTCACGAACTGCTCCGTGTCGAACCATCGCTGGCGCGTCGGGTTGTCAACCCTGGCGCTGACACCCGTCGAGTTGGGCCGCTCCGCCAGGAAGTTGTTGGCGCCGCGGATCACCAGCGGGAGGCCATCCTGCATGGTGGCGACGCCGTTGAACTGCCACCCGCCCCACAGCTTCTTCCGGCCCAGAGGCACCTCCCACACCCCGCTCAGCACCAGCCGTTTGGCGGAATCGGTGGGGTCGATGGCGCGCTCGCTGCGCCGGTCGTACTTACCGTTCTGGTAACTGTTGCCGACGTTCACCTGCTCGCGCGGTCCCACGGCGAACGTGTGCGCCTTGATGCTGTCGCTCAACAGCTTTCCGAAGGTGAACGACGCCAGCAGCACGAACCCGTGCGACATCCGTTTTTCCGCGCTCATCAGCAGGGAGTGATACGTGGATCCGCCCATCCGCGGGCTGGTGACCGAAATGCCTGCCTGGTACGGCCACGGCAACAGCGATTGCTGCCGCGTAACGGTGGCGCCGCCGAGCGGGCCCGACACTCTCCCCTGATACGGATTGGCCACCCGCTCCTGGAGCGAGCGGCCCAGCGAGAGATACTGCGGGTCAAGCTGGTTGAGATTCCAGCCCGACGCCATCAGCTTGGTGCCCTTGTTGCCCGAGTAGCCGATTTCAATCACCCACCCGCTGGGTAGCGACCGCTGCACGTTCAGGGTGAATTGCTGCGAATACGGCGTCCTGCCGTTCGCCTGGGTGTAGCTGACGGATTGGCTCTGGAAGGCGCTGGGGCCGAGCCTGGAGCCAAGCGGCAATACCAGCGGCGACGGGAATCCGTCCTGGAGTCGAAATACCGGCAGGTTGGTGTCGCCCCCGGGCGGCTGGTATGCGGTCGTGTTGGTGCTGAACCCGGACGAGCTCTCGAAGAAGTCGAGCATGTAGGTGAGCGGGTAATAGAGACCGTAACCGCCGCGCAGCACCGTCTTCGCGTTCCCTTGAAGATCGAGGGCGAAGCCGATCCGCGGGGAGAAGTCGTTCCGGTCCGGTTGAACGGTAGTCCGTCCGTAGTCGACCCCCGCGTATTCCATCCTTCCCAACAACCCGTTGTCCGGGTTGCGAGAAAAGGGATTGAAATTGGAGAAGCCATTGAAGCGCTCCACCGGGATCTGCTGGTAGTCGTAACGCAAGCCGAGATTCAGCGTCAGGCGTTTGGTCAGTCGCCAGTCGTCCTGCACATACCAGGCCTGTGAGAAACCGTGGATGGAGGTCCCGATGTTGACCTCCCCGCTGGCGCTGGCCACGGCTCCCAACAGAAAGCTGGCGAGCCCGGAACCCGTCCCGGCCGCGCGCTGCGGATCGCGCGACACATTCTGGTTGAACGCGAACAAACCGGAGCAGGTGCCGCAGATGTCGATATTGTAGCGGTTGCGGCGCAGCTCGGCTCCGGCTTTGAGCGTGTGGCTGCCGTGGATCCAGGTGACGTTGTCCACCAGTTGGAAGGTGTCCAGTCCGATGAGCCCCTTCATTGCCGCCACCCCCGATGGGAAGGTCTGGTAGCCGGCGATGTTGATCGACGGCAAGGTGACGTCGGGCACGCTCGCCGGCAGCCCCAGCTTCTGTCCGTAGCCGAGCCCCGTGCTCGCCCCCTGGAACGGGAAGTACTGCCGCACCACGCCGAAGCGCAGCTCATTCAGCAGCGTCGGCGTAAACGTGTGGGTGTCCGTCAGGCTGAAGTTCCGGTTGGTGTAGTCGTCGTCGCGGGAGCGGGCCACCAGGTCGGTGAAGATGCCCGTGCCCAGGCCGGCATTGTCGTCCTGGTGGTTCCACAGGAGGTAGCGAAACGAGAGGGAGTTCTTGTCAGTGAAGCGATGGTCCAGCTTGGCGGTGATCTGCCGGGCGTCACGCCGCTCGCCCAGGTTGTTCTGATAATTGTTGGCGTTGCTGAACACATTGAGCGGTACCCGGTTCGGCAGCGGGTAGAACGGCAACACGTTCTGCGCCACCCGGTCCAGGCGGGTCGCAGGCAGCGTGTTGCCCGCGAAAGGATCGCGGATGAGCCCGGTGCCGGCGGGGTTGGCCCGCGTCGTGTTGGGATCGTACACCGGAATGGACACCCCGTTGGCGTCGCGCAACTGCGAGAAGTCGCCACGCCGTTCGGCTTCGGTCGGGACCGTGGAAATCACGGTGTAGTAGCGCCTAAGCTTCCACTCCTCGAAGTTGAAGAAGAAGAAGCTCCGGTCGCGGCGGATCGGACCTCCCACCGAACCGCCGTACTGGTTGTAGCGGAACGGGGGCCGCGCCACCGCGAACGCGTTCCGCGCGTCAAACCGGTCATTGCGCACGAAGTGATACAGCGACCCGTGGTATTCGTTAGTGCCGGACTTGGTGACCATGTTCACCACGCCGCCCGCGGTATACCCGTACTCGGCGCTCATCACACCGCTCTGCACCTTGAACTCCTGCACCGAGTCCACCCCGGGATTGACGCTGGCATCCCCCAGCCGCGGGTTGATGTTGGAGGTGCCGTCGATGGTGATGTTGTTGTTGCCCGGCGGGCCGCCATTCACGCTGAACGAGGAAACGGCGACGCTGCGGTCGGCAAAGCCCTGCGGTGAGACGGCATGGGACCGGACGCTCGGCGTGAGAACGACCAGGGCAAGGGCGTTGCGGCCGTTCATCGGCAGGCTGACCATCCGGGTATTGTCGATGACTTTCCCGACCGTAGCGCTACCGGTGTCCACCAGCGTGGCTTCGCCCTGGACCACCAGGGACTCGGCCACGGCGCCCAACTCCAGCCGGAAGTCCACTTGCGCGCGGTCATCCACGCGCAGCGAGATCCCGCTTCGGGTGATCTTCTTAAAGCCGCTCATCTCCACCGAAACCGTGTAACCGCCGACCGCCAGTCGGGGAGCGGCATAGAGGCCCGCGGTGGTGGTAGTGGTGGAGACGAGCGTGTTGGTTTCGAGATGCCGGATCTCGATCCTGGCGCCGGCCACCGCCGCGCCAGTTGGATCCAGCACCGTCCCGAAGATTGTGCCGCGGCCTTGCTGGGCGTGGAGCGGCGCGCCGGCGGCGATCAGGCCGGCCGCGACATACAGGACCCGCCGGGAAGTCTGCATTCGCTAAACCACCTCGTTTCGTGGGAGCGAGAATAGCAGGAAGACGAGTCGCGATTGAAGTTCGATCCAGTATGTTACGACTTGTTACGCCGGTATTTCAGTAAGTTGCGGCGGTGGGGCGAAACACCACCAGGCTGGCGCCCAACACCGTGTCGCCGTCCGTCTCCGCCTCCACCACCACTTCGAAAAACGGAGGCGAGCCTTCCCGGCGCCACCGGTCCTCCAGTTGTTGCAGGCCTGAGGGGGCGCTGAGGAAAGAGACCATCGCATCCGTGCTCAGCCCGGCCAGCGCCAGAATTTTAGTGTCCGGCGCCCGCCCCTTCACCAGGGCGACTATCCCGTACTTGACAGCCCGGCGCGTGGAGAGCGCGCGCTGGCGGAATTCGGCCGGCTCCCCGGGCCGGGGAGAACGGTTGCCGACGACTTCGTATTTCCCCATGGGAGTAAAGAAGTTCAGGCGGTCGAGGATCGCGACGAGATGCCGACTGGTGCCCGGAACACCGAGGAAAATGGTGTTGTGGTCCAGGACCGAGTCCAGCGCGAGTGCGGATGTACCGACGACCGAGACATGGACCCCGCGGGCCTCGAGATACTGGGCCAGTCTGACCGCGGCAAAGGTGTCGGGCCCCACCGTATAGGTCTGGAGCAGGCTGGGTGGTCCGTGGCGGCGGGCCAGGTCGTCAATCAAGGGCGACTCCTCCCAGCGCGAGAAGTCGTTCAGTTGCACGTCGCGGGCCCGAAGGTTGCTGTTCGGCCACTGGAAGAAGACCGGCGTGGGAATAAAGAGGTTGGTGGGTTTGCCGGAGGAGAAGAAATTGCGCCAGAAGGGGGGCAGTGCCGGGCGCTCGGCCGGCGCGGGAGCACGGGGCAGCAAACCGGCGGCGAAACCCAGCGCGATCCCGGCAGCGAGGAGGACAGCGGTGCGGGGACGGGGTCTCGCCGGGGCCGGCAGCGGGATCGGCCCGGGCGGCTCCTGATACTCGATCCTGAGCTCGTGGCTGCCCAAGGGGATATCGAGCCGCAGCGTGCACCGGGCGCCTTCATCCTTGTAGTATTCCTTGAGGCGATTGCGCAGGCGTGCGATGATGACGCGCGCGCCGGCGTCGACGCGGGGGTCGAAATCGGGAGGGCGGCCCAGAGCGTCGACCGCGACGGCGTATTCGCTGATCGGCTGTCCCTGGTGCTCCCACAGGTAGACGAGGAGGTTCCGCAGAAGGGGAGCTTTGCGAAACGCCGCGCTTTCGAGAATCGATTCGAGGCCCTCGGGCCTCATTGGCTGGCCGGCGGAGGGTGCCCCGGACATGGGGATATTGTAACGCACGCTCGAGGCCGCACTGACGGTAACTGGAAACGAACCCGATACTACGAAAGAAGCTCAAACCAGCAGGGTGGAGTTGCTGGCGTATCTGCGCACAGTTCAGGACGAACTGCGCGTAACGATTTCGTTTGTCGAAGACACGTCGCGGAATGCCCGGAAGATCGAGGAAGCAGCCTATCGCGCCGGGCGCTCTCCCGTGACGTGAAACACCAACGGACCTCGCAATGAGATGCAAAAGTGGCCACGGGAAAGCGGAGCCAGAATGTCAGAAGCTCTGCGCCCGGGTAGGCCGGGACCAAATGGGAAGGAACCTGCGGAGGCGTGGACGAGTGATGCAGACTGAAGGGGTTCAGGCAGTGGAAGTAGGCCGAATATTCAGTGGTGCGGCTCGTGCAGCCCGGTTAGAAGCGTGGTCCCAAGCTCCGTGCCCCAAACAGTGGTTACGCTCCAGATCACCACGCTGGTTGATTCCGATCAAAAGAGTACTTTCCTCCGCGCGGCTTGGCCAAACTGCCCGAACAGAGCAGGAGGGATGGTGTCGAAATCGGATCAGTCCAACGGGCCGACCGTCGCGGGACGAAAAGGAAGCAAGACGAAGCCGGTCGAGCGGCAGTGTCAACCCGACGCTAGCGGTTGCGACATTGGAGCGCGAGAAATCTGTGTCCTTTCGGCAAGCCTGCGTAGTTCGCCGCCGAACTCAGAAGGAGTAACCTTGCGCCACCCAGTAATGCCAGTCGGCGATGGCCTCAGCGGTGGGATCGTCGGCATCCATGACAGTGAGTTGTGACAAGGGAACTGCCATAGTCCGGCCGTGCCAGCCGATCAACACGAGCATGTCGGCCGAGCAGGCATCTTCCGGCGCCATGCGCTGGACTTCGACGGTTTCCCCCTTCCTGAGCGGCGAAACAATTTCGGCAACGATGCACTTGGCCTGAAAAGGGAATCGGATTTTGTCATCCAGGTAGTACCATCCCTTCCCTCCGGGCGCCCGCGGAGCGCCCGGCCGGAAGCCTGCCGCTATTCCGCCAATGGCTGACGGGCTGGTCGAACTGGCAGTCCTGTCGGTCAAGCAGAAGGCGGTGCTGTGCCGCATACTCGGAAGCGACGAGACGCTGACGCTGCGTGCCACGCGGTTGCCCAGACTCCGACTATGGCTGAATCGAAAGGGTTGGTCGTGCGCGGCGTCGAATCCACACACTACCCATGGACTCCCAAAGAGAAAAGGCGAGTTTTGGACGCCAGTTGGACTCCAGAGTGGGGTGTCTGGAGGCCCTGGCGTCTGCAAGTCGTAGAAACCTTTGGTCGGGCCGCCGGGATTTGAACCCGGGACCTCTTGCACCCCAAGCAAAAAATATCAATCACTTACGAGTGCCCCTCTAT
>Ga0194121_10002112_pt1 | contig 32060 bp, 27 predicted proteins | sample TA2MahCa50mmetaG_FD_148609 | JGI IMG/M metagenome (GOLD analysis project Ga0194121, IMG submission 148609) | Freshwater microbial communities from Lake Tanganyika, Tanzania - TA2015020 Mahale Deep Cast 50m | ecosystem: Environmental > Aquatic > Freshwater > Lake | place: Tanzania: Lake...
ACGGCGCGCCTTGATCCTGCGCGATCCATCTGCGTCACGAGCGAGAACCTCTCCATCGGTCACCACAACTACGAAGGCGTGCGGCTGAAGGACTTCTTGCGCGGGCTGGTCAGGTCCAAACTGCGCCGCCGGGCGAAGCCGAAGCTCCCACGCGCCAAACCCGCGCCGCCGTTCACCCTCGCCGACGCGACGCGCGCGCTCACGTCGCAACGGCTCTTCCAACGGTTGAACGCATTCCTCACCGTGGACACAGTGGTCGTGGCGGACATCGGCGACTGTCTCTTTGGCGCGGTGGACTTGTCCATCCATCGCGGCACGGAGTTCCTCGCGGCGGCCTACTACGCCTCGATGGGTTTCGCCGTGCCCGCCGCGGTCGGGGCGCAGTTGGCGAATCCACGGCGCCGTCCTCTGGTGCTGGTCGGCGACGGCGCGTTCCAGATGACCGGCGTCGAACTGGCCACCGCCGCGCGGAACGGATGCAACCCGATCGTGGTCGTCCTCAATAATGACGGCTTTGGCACCGAGCGGCACATTCACGACGGCCCATACAACGACGTCGCCCCGTGGCGATTCCACCGCCTGCCTGAACTGCTCGGCACCGGTCGCGGCTGGCTCGTCAAGACGGAAGGCGAACTCGACGCCGCGCTCGAGGAGGCGCGCCGTCACACACAGAGCTTCTGCCTGATCGAAGTTCGCCTCGCGAGGCTCGACCGCTCGCCCGCGCTCGACCGCCTGGCCAAGCGGCTCGGCGCCCGGCTGCGCGCGGCGAAGTGATCGAAGTCCCGCGCCCGGATGCGCATTCGACAGCCGCATCCAGTCGCTATCCGCCCGGAATGATCCTCCGCAACTGCTCTGCGTGGCTCTCCAAGTCGCCCTCCGTCCAGACCACGTGGTCGGCCAGCCCCAGCTTCACCTCGGCCGACCATTGGGCGTTGATCCGCTGGCGAATGTGCTCCGGGGTCCAACCCCGCGCGAGCAGGCGCTGTTGTTGCGTCGCCGCGGAACAGGCGACGCAGATTGTCACGTCGCAAAGTGCCTCGGCCTTCGTCTCGAACAGCAGCGGGATGACCACCACGGCGCTGCGGCGAGCCTCGGTGCGCCACGCGGCGACTTGGGCCATCCAGACGGCGCGGATGCGCGGATGCAGGATCGCCTCGAGTCGCACGCGCGCGTCGCTGTCCGCGAACACCCGCCTCGCAAGCGCCTCGCGGTCAAGCGTGCCATCCGCCTTGATGACGGCGGCGCCGAACACCTCGCGAATCTCCGCAAGCGCGGGCTGGCCGGGCAACACGACTTCCCGCGCCACCAAGTCCGTGTCCACCACGGGCACCCCGCGCTCCCGAAGCAGCCGCGCGGAGGTGGACTTGCCCATGCCGATGCCGCCGGTGAGTCCGATCACTTTCATCGCGGGAGGAACTAACACGCCGGCGCCCAAAAGGGAATCACGGCGAGTTTGAAGTGTTCACCCGCGGGCGTTCCGTGTTCAGTGTTGCGCGCCCATGAGCACGCGGCGAAGGCCGCCGCCCGGCCAACACCACGACGACCTGCAAACCCGTGCGACCGGCCCGACTTCTCATCCTCAGCGACATCCACTACGCGGGCGCGGCGGAACGCGCGCGGGCGGGATTCGAGCACCGCGCCGTGGATGACCGCCTTGCGCGGCTGCTGCTGCGGTGTTACCGGCGGTTCATCTGGCTCGCAGAGCCGACGGAGCAAGGCGGACTGCTTGACCGGTTCCTTGCGAACGCCGGCAGCCCGGACTTGGTGGTCGCGAACGGCGATTACTCGTGCGACTCCGCATTCATCGGCGTCAGCGACGAGGCCGCGTGCGCGAGCGCGACAGAGTGCCTCACGAAGCTCCGCGCCGCGTTCGGCCCGGGCTTCCACGCAACCATAGGCGATCACGAACTCGGCAAGACCAGCCTCGCCGGCAACAAGGGCGGGATGCGTGTGGCCAGTTGGGATCAGACAATCGGCACGCTGCGGCTCGAGCCCGCGTGGCGCACGGACATCGGCCGCTACTCGCTCCTCGCCGTGACGTCAACCCTCGTCGGGTTGCCCGTCTATCATCGCGACATGCTTCCGACGGAGATGGAGACGTGGGAGCAACTGCGCGCCGACCATCTCGCCGCGGTGCGACGCCTCTTCGCGGAGGTCGCCGCGGATCAGCGGATACTGCTGTTCTGCCACGATCCCTCGGCATTGCCGTTCCTCGCGTCGGAGGAAGCGGTCCGCGCAAAGCTCCCGCAGATCGAGCACACCGTCGTCGGCCACCTGCATTCGAAGCTGTTCCTCAACGTGGCGCGAACGCTCGCGGGGATGCCGCGAGTCTCCATGTTCGGGAAGTCAATCGAGCGCTACACCGTGGCCCTGAATCGAGCGCGCGGCTGGAAGCCGTTCAACGTGCGACTCTGCCCTGCCCTGCCCGGTATCCAGCTCCTGAATGACGGCGGCTATTACGAGGTGGAACTCGACCCGGCTGCGCGAAGGCCCGCGACGTTCAGGTTCCACCCACTGCCGCGCTGACCGGCTGGCGCAGCGCGCCCGCCCGCTCACTTCGCCATCACGATCTCGAGCGTGTCCTGGCGCTTGTGCGGCGCGTCTTCCTCCTCCTCGATGCTCTTCGGCGGGAGCGGCTCGAGCGCGACGGGCCGGTGGTCGGTGACTTGGGCGCCGGCCTTGTGGAATTTCACGCTCACGATGCGGCTCACGCCACGCTCCTGCATCGTCACCCCGTAGAGCACGTCCGCCATGCCGATCGTGCGCTTGTTGTGGGTGATGATGACGAACTGCGAGTGGACGATGAACCGCTGGAGGATGCGGATGAAGCGGTTGATGTTTGACTCGTCAAGGGGCGCGTCGAGTTCGTCCAGCACGCAGAACGGCGAGGGCTTCACCTGATAGATCGCAAAGAGCAGCGCCACGGCGGTCATCGTCTGCTCGCCGCCCGACAGGAGCGAGATGCTCGTGAGTTGCTTGCCCGGCGGGCGCGCCATGATCTCGATGCCGCACTCGAGCAGGTCGCCTTCGTCAGCGAGGTGCAGGTCGGCCTTTCCGCCGTCGAAAATCTCCGTGAACATCAACCGGAAGTTCTCCCGGATTTTCTCGAAAGTCTCCCGGAACATCTGCGTGGTCTGCGAGTTGATGCGGTTGATCACCTCGTGCAGTTGCGCCTTCGCCGAGAGCAGGTCGTCGTTCTGCGTGGTCAGGAACGTGTGTCGCTGCTCGGTCTCCTCATATTCGTCGATGGCGACGATGTTCACCGGCCCCATCTCCTCGATGCGCTTCTGAAGGGCTGCCACCTGCCCCGCCACGGCGTTCCAATCCGTCGCGGCACCGCTCGCGGCCATTTCCTCGGGCGTCATCACGTGCACCCGCGCCGTGCCTTCCTCGGCCACGGTGATGGTGATGCACTCGCTCCGCACGTCGTCGAGCCGGACCTGATACTTCTGCTGAATCCGTTCGCGCAGGTTTTGAACGGCCATGTCCTTTTGCGCCAGTTCGACATCCACGGCGCCGCGCCGGGTCTGCAAGTCGGTGAGCAGGCGCCGCAATTCGCGCAGACTTTCCTCGCGCGTCGAAATTTCGGACTCCTGCGCCAACTTCTGGCTCATCCAGCCCGCCGTCTCGCTGCTCACCTGCTCGCGTTCGATCCGGAGCCTGTCGATGGCGGCCCGCGAGTCCGTGTTCTCGGATTCCGCCAGCTCCTTGCGCTGGATGCAGGACGCGATCTCCGACTTGCGCAGGAGCACGAGTTCACCCTGCTCCCGGATCCGTTGCTCCATCTGCGGGATGGTTCCTCGGAACGACGAGCAAAGCTGCTCCTCGGTCGCGACCAGGACCTTCGTGTCGCTGACCTCGGCCGCGGCGGTCTCGCGCTGCTGGCGCAGTTGCTCAATCTGCGTGGTGACGGAAGTGACGGCCGCCTGGCACTGGTGCTCGCGCGATTCGAATTCGGCAAGCTGCCCGGCCAGGGCCGCCCGCTTCTCGTTCCCCTCGCGTTCGAGCGTCGCGAGGTTCTGGATCTCATAGACGACGGTGTCGATGCGGCTCTGCAGGTTCCGCTGTGAGTCTTCGAGCGAATGGAACTCGCCCTCTTGCTTCGCGACCGAGACTTCCTTCGTGCGCAAGTCCGTCTGCGCCTGCTGAAGGGAGGCCTGCAGCAGGGTTTGCTCGGCCTGCAGTGCGCCCCGCGCACGGCTCGCGTCGTCGATCTGTTGCTGCATCGCGCCGAGCTTCGCCTGAAGATCGGCGATCTGGTTCTTGCGGCCGAGAATCGAGGACGGCGCCGCGCCTGAGCCGGCCCCGTTCAAGTAGCCGCCCGTGAAAACGCCATGCCGGTTGAGCAGTTCGCCGGTCAGAGTGACAAAGTCATACTTCCCGCCGCACTCGCGCCACGCGGTCGTGGCCGTCGCCAGATCGGCAACGACAAGCGTCCGCCCCAACAAGGCGCGGAGCAGCGGGCGCACCGGTTCATCCGACTCGACAGCGCGCAACGCGGGCTCGGCATTCGCGGGCAGCGTCCCATCCGCGCTCCTCTCCGTGGAGGAGCTTCCCAGTCCAAGGGCAGCGACGCTTGCGCGCCCGGCCTTGTTCGTGGCGAGGTCGGCGAGGACTTGTTGCGCCGATTCCGGCTGCTCCGTGAGGACGAGTTGCAGGTTGCTGCCGAGCGCCGTCTCGATCGCGACGACGAGCCGGTCCGGCACGCGAATCCTGTCCGCAAGCGAACCGAGCACGTCACGCGACTTGCGCAGTGCGGAAAGCGTGCCCGCGCTGAAGCCCTCGTGGCTGGTCTGTAACTGGTCGAGCACGCCGAGTTGGGAACGCGCGCCCGCCTGTTCCTGCAAAAGCCGGTCGAGCGACTCCGCGGCGGTGGCGAGTTCGCGCCGGAGTTCCGCAAGCCGCGCCTCTCGCTGCTCGACGGAGCCGCGCTGTGACTGGACACGCTGTTTTTCAGCCTCCACGTTCGCCGCGAAGTTGCGGAGCCGCGCCTCCAGCCGCGTGCGCTCCTCTTCGAGCCCGATTTTTTCGGTCGAGAGTTTCTCAAGCCGGATGCTGTTCCCCTGCTTTTGCAACTCCAGCGCGTTCATTTCGTTTCGGACGCGCGAGAGCTGCTGCATCGCGCCGAACGCCTCGGATTGCGCGCGCCGGAGGTGCTCCTGCCGGGAAAGGAGTTCATTTTCGACGGCTTGCAGGGCGTCGCGTTTCCACTGAAGCGTGTTGCGGTGCTTCTCGACGGCGGCGTTCGAGACGGCGAGCCGCTGTGTCAAGGCTTCGAGCTCCGATCGCGCGACGCGGCACCGTTCCTCGCCCTGCGTGATCTCGCTGAGGGCGCGCTCGTTTTGCTCGAGCATTTCGCGCAGGCGCTGGTCGTTGAATTGAATCCGGCTCTCGTGCCGCTCGCTCTCGGACTTGAGCTCCAGGCCGCGGCGCTGGGAGTTGTTGATCTCGCCGTCGAGTTCGCTGAGGCGCGAACGGAGTTGCAGCACGTCGTCCTCGCAGCGAAGCACGTCCGACTGGCTCGTCTCCATTTCGATTCGCAAACGCGCCACGGTGGCGTTGCGCTCGGCGACCTCGGCTTGAAGCTGGTCGAATTGATGCCGCGCGTGTTGCGTGTCCAGATGCTGGAGCTCGATGGAGAGCTGTTTGTATCGGCGCGCTTTGCCCGCCTGCCGCTGGAGCGAGCCGATCTGTCGTTTCACTTCCTTGATGAGGTCCTGCACGCGGAGGAGATTCTGCTCGGTGTGCTCGAGTTTGCGCAGCGCCTCGCGTTTCTGCGTCTTGAACTTGGTGATGCCTGCGGCCTCCTCGAACACCATCCGGCGATCCTCCGGCTTGCTCGACAGGATCTGGGTGATGTTCCCCTGCGCCATGATGCTGTAGCTCGTGCGCCCGACGCCTGTGCCCATGAATAGCAGCTGGATGTCCCGCAACCGGCACGCCGTCTTGTTGATGAAATACTCGCTGCCGCCATCGCGAAAGACGCGCCGGGTGACGGTCACTTCGTTGTAGCCGAGTTCGACGCCCGCGGCGGTGAGGTGCGCCTCGTCAACATCGCCGATCGTCAGGGATACCTCGGCCATGCCGAGCGCCTTGCGCGAGTCGGTGCCGTTGAACACCACGTCGGCCATCTCGGTGCCGCGCAGCGCCTTCGCCGATTGCTCACCCAAGACCCATCGCACGGCGTCGGAGACGTTCGACTTCCCGCAGCCATTCGGGCCGACTATGGCAGTGATGCCCGGCTCGAAGTTGAGCGAAGTCTTGTCCGCGAACGACTTAAACCCTAGAACGGTGAGGTTTTTGAGATACATTCCGACGCTAGGAAACAAGAACTGCTTCGTGCTGTAAAGCCAAAAGGCACAACATTTTGGGGTCGAATCCACCCGCGGGCACTACTAATGGACAGCTCGGAACCCGGTTCAACCCCTCTCGAACGCATTTCTGTTGGACGCTTGTCGAGTCCGTGGTCAACTCCGCGCGCGATGAAACATCGCCACGAAATCATCCGCCCCACGACGTTTGTCGAAGCGCCTCGTCTCGGCCGACACCTCGCCATCGACGTCACGCTTGCCTCGGAAACGTTCCAAGTCTCCGGGAGCTTCAAGTTTCGTGGTGCTTACAACGTCGCGGCTGGCGTGCCGCATCGTCAGATCATCGCCGCGTCTTCAGGCAATTTCGGCCAGGCTCTCGCTTGCGCCTGCTCCATGCTCGGCAAGCGGTGCACCGTCGTGATGCCTGCAAACGCCGCCCATGTGAAAATCGAATCCGTCCGCGAGTTTGGCGGCGAAGTGGACCTCGTGGACACCTCGAAGACCACCCGCAAGCAACGCGTGCTCGAACTCGCGCGCCAGTTCCCCGACGCCTACATCGCGAGCGCGTTCGACGACCCGCTCGTGATCGCCGGCAACGCATCGCTCGGGCGGGAGATTGCGCAGTCGGGGCGCAAGTTCGATTTTGTCATCGCGCCGCTCGGCGGCGGTGGACTGACCGCGGGCATTGTCCAAGGTCTGCGAGAATGTGGCTCCCCGGCGAAAGTCATCGCCGCCGAACCATTGATGGCGAACGACGGCGCGTGCTCGTTGCGTGCCGGCCGAATCATCGCGAACGAATCCGAGCCGCCAACCATCGCCGACGGCGCGCGAACGCTCAGCATCGGCGAACACAACTGGGCAATCCTCCAGCACGGACTCGACCGCGTCGTCGAAGTCCCCGAGGCCGACATCAAGGAAGGCGTTTGCCTGCTCTTCACGCACGCGAACCTGAAAGCGGAACCCACCGGCGCGCTCGCCATCGGCGCGCTGCTTGCGGCGAATGCGGACTTCCATCGCCGCTCCGTCTGCTGCGTGATCAGCGGCGGCAACGTCGATCCCGCGCTGTATCGAGAGCTATTGGCTTGAGGCGTCCCCTGCCCTTCCCTAGCTTCACTGTCCATGAACGTGTTTGTCACCGGGGGCGCGGGCTACATCGGCTCCATCTGCGTCGAGCAGCTTTGCGACGCCGGCCACGCGGTCACTGTCTTCGACAATCTCTCCGAAGGACACCGCTCCGCCGTGGATCCGCGCGCGCGGTTCATCCACGCCGACCTCGCCGACCGCGACGCGATCGGGCGGGCCGTGAAGGACGCGCAGGCCGGGGCCATCATGCACTTCGCGGCGCACTCGCTCGTCGGCGAATCCATGACGAATCCCGCGAAGTATTTCCGCAACAACGTCGCCTCCGGCCTGAACCTGCTCGACGCCGCGGTCGAGGCGGGCGTGCGCAAGTTTGTCTTCAGCTCCACCTGCGCGACCTACGGCGTGCCGGAGCGATTTCCCATGACCGAGGAGTTGCCACAGCGCCCCGTGAATCCCTACGGCGAGTCCAAGCTGATGTTCGAGAAGATGCTCGGCTGGTATCAGCAGGTGTATGGGCTGGAGTTCGTCGCCTTCCGCTACTTCAACGCCGCGGGCGCGAGCGGGCGCTTCGGCGAGCACCACCGCATCGAGTCGCACATCATTCCGAACGTGCTGTTCGTCGCGCTCGGGAAAAAGCCGCACGTGGAGATGTTCGGCAACGACTACCCGACGCCCGACGGCACCTGCGTGCGCGACTACATCCACAACATGGACCTCGCCGCCGCGCACATCGCCGCGCTCGCGCCGGGCAAGCGCGGCTTCTTCAACCTCGGCAACGGCGAAGGCTACTCCGTGCGCGAAGTCATCCGCGCGTGCGAACTGGTCACTGGCAAGCCGATCAAGGTGATCGAGAAACCGCGCCGTCCCGGCGACCCGCCGCGACTCGTCGCCGGCGCGGCCAAGGCGCGGGCGGAACTCGGCTGGCTGCCGCGCTATCCGAAACTGGAGGACATCGTCGGCACCGCGTGGAGATGGCACCTCAATCACCCGGACGGGTATCCCGATTAATGCCAGCCGGTGCGTTTCTCCTGCAGCGCGCCCGCTGCGCTGCTTGGACTTCGCGGAAGTCCGCGCCTTGCTCGCAGATGTCTCGGTCGTGGGTTGCGGCTAATATCTTGGCACACTGTGGTCAATCTCGTCGGACCACGCGGCGATGCCGCCTTTGACACTCTTCAAATACTTGAAGCCCTGCTGCCGCAGGAAGTTCACCGCCTTGAGCGAGCGGATGCCGCTCTTGCAGTGGATGTAGTATTGCGAGTTGGGATCCAGCTCGGTGAAGCGCTGTCCAAGCTGGCTCAACGGCACGAGCGGCACGCCGACGATGTGCGCGATCTGTTGTTCGTCGGGCTCGCGCACGTCAATCACCTTGATGCCGAGCTTCGAGTCGTCGAGGGCGCGCTTCATCTCCTGCACGGTCACTTCGTCGGGATTACTCGCGGGCGTCGCGGGCTCCGGGACGATGCCGCAGAACTGTTCGTAATCAATCAGCTTGGTGATGCTCGGGTTGTCGCCGCAGAGCGGACACTGCGGGTCCCGGCGCAGCTTCAACTCGCGGAACTTCATGTCGAGCGCGTTGAAGAGCATCAGGCGGCCGACAAGCGACGAGCCCTTGGCGAGCGCGAGTTTCAAAATCTCCGTGGCCTGGATGCAGCCGATGATGCCGGGCAGCACGCCGAGGACGCCGCCTTCCGCGCAGCTTGGCACCATGCCGGGCGGCGGCGGCTCCGGATACAGGCAGCGGTAGCACGGCCCCCCGAGGTGCGGCGCGAAGACGCTGGCCTGTCCCTCGAAGCGGAAGATGGAGCCATAGACGTTCGGCTTCTTGAGCAGCACGCACGCGTCGTTGGTGAGGTAGCGCGTGGGGAAGTTGTCCGTGCCGTCCACGACGATGTCGTAGGGCGCGATGAGCTCGAAGGCGTTCTCAGCCGAGATGCGCGTGTCGTGAATGACGACCTCGCAGTTGGGGTTGATGCCCGCGATGGTTTCCTTCGCGGACTGAGCCTTGGGCCGGCCGACGTCGGCGTCGGTGTGGAGAATTTGGCGCTGGAGATTCGAGTAGTCCACCGTGTCGAAGTCCACGATGCCAAGCTTGCCGATACCCGCGGCGGCGAGATACATCGCGATGGGCGAACCGAGTCCGCCCGCGCCGATGCACAGCACGCTCGTCGCGCAAATCTTCTTCTGCCCCGCGAGTCCGACTTCCGGCAGGATCAAGTGCCGCGAGTAGCGCCGGATTTCTTCGTTGCTCAGTTGCATAAATCAAAACAGGATGCGGAGCGTAGTCCGACCCCGCGGGAAATCAAGTGGCCACACGAATGAACCCCACGACCACGGCAAGACTCATCCGCCGTCGCTCGTTGCTCCGCCCGAAGCTCGCGATGATTCTCGGCAGCGGCTTCCAGTCCATCCTCCCCCGCCTCGACGTGGACCGCGAATTCGCCTTTGCAGGCCTTCCCGGCTTCGCCTCGGTCGCGGTGAAGGGCCACGTCGGCAAGCTCATCCTCGGCCATCTCGACGGCACGCAAGTCGCCGTGCTGAGTGGTCGCGCCCACTTCTACGAGGGGCACGACATGGCGCGCGTGACGTTTCCAATCCGCACCTTGGCGGCGCTGGGTGTCGAAAACTTGCTCCTCACGAATGCCGCCGGCGGCATCAACCCGCGCTTCAAGCCGGGTGACTTCATGCTGCTCACGGACCACATCAACCTGATGGGCGTGAATCCGCTGCGCGGCGCGGGCGCGGATGGTGGCGAGCGATTCGTCAGCCTCACGCGGGCGTATTCGCCCGCGCTCGGCGGGTTGCTGGCGAAGGCGGCGAAGGCCGCGGGCATCTCGTTGCGACGCGGTGTGTATCTAGCGGTGTCGGGGCCGAGTTACGAGACGCCGGCGGAGATCCGCGCCTTTGCGCGATTGGGCGCGGATGCGGTGGGCATGAGCACCGTGCCGGAGGCCATCGTCGCGCGGCAGTGCGGCCTGAATGTCGCCGCACTGTCCTGCATCACCAATCACGCCGCGGGACTGGGATCCAACGGCGAGCTTTCGCACGGCGAAGTGCTCGACAGGTCCCGGCGCGAGGCGACGCGAACGGTCAATCTGCTGACGGCGTTCGCCAGACTCTATGCGCTCGACCGCGACTAGCGAATTGGTGGCCGCCGCGATTGCCGCCCGCGAGCGAGCCGTCGCGCCGTATTCCGGCTTCAAGGTTGGCGCCGCGCTTCGCGCGGAGGACGGGGCCGTCTTCACCGGCGTGAACGTCGAGAGCGCGAGCTACGGGCTGACCTGCTGTGCCGAGCGAACGGCCATCTTCACGGCGCTGGCCGCGGGCGCGCGCGACTTCAACGCGATTGCCATCGTGGCGAGGGCGGACGGGGGCGTGATGCCCTGTGGCGCGTGCAGGCAGATGCTTTCCGAATACGCGCCGGATGCAGCGGTGTTTGTCGCGGACAGCGCGCGTCCGGAAGCGGTGCGCAAGTTCACCGTGGCGCAACTCCTGCCCGGCGCTTTCGTGTCGGTAAACCTCCCGCGGCGCCGGGTTCGGAGGCGACCGGCTTGACCGCTGCGGGCCGGGCTGATACGCCAGGCGCCACTTCCAAGCATGACCAAGACCATCATCAAGCCCGCCCAGTCCGCGCCCGCAGTGGGTCCATACAATCACGCCGTGCGCGTGGGCGACCTGCTGTTCTGTGCCGGGCAGATTCCGCTCGACCCGGCCACGGGCAACCTCGTCGCCCCGGACATCAAATCGCAGACGGAACGCGTGCTCGAAAACGTGAAGGCCATCCTCGACGATCAAAGGCTCACGTTTGCGAACGTGGTGAAAAGCACGGTGTTCCTCACGAACCTCGCGGACTTCACCGGGATGAACGAGGTGTATGCGCGCTACTTCACGGGCGATTTCCCGGCGCGCTCGACCGTGCAAGTTGCCGCACTGCCGCGCGGTGCGAGCGTGGAGATCGAAGTCGTGGCCCACTTCTGATCCGCTCCCATGAAGGCGAAGTATCCCGGTGGAGTTGAAGGCATCGGCAGGCGGCTTCGCGCCGAGGGACATCGCATTGTGCAGAGGGGCAACCGGGCGCCAGCGGCTGAATTTGCCGGGAAGCTGTTCAAGGGACTCAAGTAACAAGTTTATGATCGATGTGCTGCTCATCGTGGCGGTTTTGCTGTTGCTTGCAGTGGTTTCCATCCTGGTCGCATTGCTGCGCCGACCCGCGGGAGCCGATTTCACTCCCGTGACGGTGCGACTCGAAGCCCTGGAGAAGGCACAGGAGCGGACCGAGCGCGCGGTGAAGGAAGAGATCGCCCAAAATCGCGAGGAAACGTCGGGGCAGAGCCGAGCCCTGCGCGAGGAGTTGCGCGATGTCGGCCACTCGATGATGCGGCAGATGGCCGACATGGCACGGTTGCAGCAAGAGCAACTCGGCTCGTTCTCGAAGCAGCTCACCCAACTGACGGAAAGCCAGGAACGCAAGTCCTTGGAACTTCGCCAGGCGGTCGAGGCCAAGCTCGCGCAACTTCAGACCGACAACGCCGCGAAACTTGAGGCGATGCGCCAAACCGTGGACGAAAAACTGCAGGGCACTCTCGAAAAGCGGCTCGGCGAATCGTTCAAGCAGGTCAGCGACCGCTTGGAGCAGGTGCACAAGGGCCTGGGTGAGATGCAATCGCTGGCCAGCGGCGTCGGCGACCTCAAGCGCGTCCTCACGAACGTAAAGACCCGCGGCACTTGGGGAGAAATGCAGCTTGGCGTCCTGCTCGGGCAGATTCTCGCGCCGGAGCAATTCGCGCAGAATGTGCGGACCAAGCCGACCGGAGGTGAGACCGTCGAGTTCGCCATCAAGTTGCCCGGACGCGATGACGAGGACGGGAAGTCGGTGTGGCTGCCGATTGACGCGAAGTTTCCGAAGGAGGATTTCGAGCGCCTCGTGGACGCTGCCGACCGCGGTGATGCCGCCGGGGTCGAGCAGGCGGGGCGGGATTTGGAGGCGCGCATCCGCGCGCAGGCCCGGGACATTCGGGACAAATACATCGCGGTCCCGCATACCACCGACTTCGGGCTGCTCTACCTCCCCACCGAAGGTCTCTACGCCGAAGTGCTGCGCCGCCCCGGCTTGGCTGACTCCGTCCAGCGCGAACAGCGGGTCGTGATTGTCGGGCCGACAACTCTCGCGGCGCTGTTGAACAGCCTGCAGATGGGTTTCAGGACGCTCGCCATCCAGAGGCGATCCAGCGAAGTCTGGAAAGTGCTCGGCGCGGTCAAGACCGAGTTCGGCAAATTCGGTGACGTGCTGGACAAGGTGAAGAAGAAGCTCGACGAAACCAGCACCACCATCGAAGACGCAGCGCATCGCAGCCGCCAGCTTCAGCGCAAGCTCAAACGGGTCGAGGCGCTTCCCGCCGCGGAGTCCACCGCGCTGTTAGGCGATGCACAGGCGGCCGAAGCTGAAGCCGAACCTGGGGAGGAAGCGGCGGAACGCCGGGTGGACTGAAAGGCGGCCTACCTCTCGCCCCTAAACACGCTTACGCTGAGGGGCGGCAGGGTGAACTCGGCGGAGAACGGCTGGCCGTGCGCGGGGAAGGCTTCGGCGGGCACGCCCCCCATGTTGCCCATGTTGGAGCCGCCGTAGATGGCGGCGTCGCTGTTGAGCACCTCGCGCCAGCGTCCACCTTGGGGCAAGCCGAGGCGATATTGCACCCGCGGCACGGGCGCGAGATTCAAGAGGACGAGGAGTTGCCCGACGCCGGTCGTCGTCTGGCGGACGAACGAGAAGATGCTGCGCTCGCTGTCGGAGCAGTCCACCCAGAAGAAGCCTTCGAGCGCGTAATCGGCGTCCCACAGCGCGGCTTCGGCGTTGTAGATTTTGTTGAGGTCGGCGACGAACCGCTGGAGGCCGGTGTGAAACGGCCCCTGTTCGAGCAGCCCCCAATCGAGGGGCGCGTTGGCGTTCCACTCGCCCGTCTGCCCAAATTCGCAACCCATGAACAGCAGCTTCTTGCCCGGGAAGCACCATTGATACGCAAGGAGGGCGCGCAAATTTGCAAACGCCTGCCAGTCGTCACCGGGCAACTTGCGGTGGAGCGAGCCCTTGCCGTGCACCACTTCATCGTGCGAGAGCGGCAGGAGGAAGTTCTCGTGGTGGTGGTAGAGCATCGCGAACGTGAGGTCGTTCTGATGATGCTTGCGGTGCACGGGCTCGCGTTTGAAGTAGTGCAGCGTGTCGTGCATCCAGCCCATGTTCCACTTGAAAGTGAAGCCCAGCCCGCCGAGATACGGCGGCCGCGTGACCATCGGCCACGTGGTGCTTTCCTCCGCGATGGTCACGACGCCGGGATGCCGGGTGTGGACGAGGTGGTTGAACTCCTTGAGGAAGTCCATGGCCTCCAGATTTTCCCGACCGCCGTATTGGTTCGCCACCCACTCGCCGTCCTTGCGCGAGTAATCGAGGTAGAGCATCGAGGCCACCGCGTCCACGCGCAGGCCGTCCACGTGGAAGCGCTCGCACCAGAACAGCGCGTTCGCGAGGAGGAAGTTCCGCACCTCGTGCCGGCCGAAGTTGAAGATGAGCGTGCCCCAATCCTGATGCGCGCCCTGCCGCGGGTCCTCGTGCTCGTAGAGCGCGGTGCCGTCGAAGCGCGCGAGCGCCCACTCGTCCCGCGGGAAGTGCGCCGGCACCCAGTCCACGATCACGCCGATGCCCGCCTCGTGCAGCGCGTTGATGAGGAACTGCAAATCGTCCGGCGTCCCGAAGCGGCTCGTGGGCGCGAAGAAACCCGTCACCTGATAGCCCCAGCTCGGATAGAACGCATGCTCCATCACCGGCAGGAATTCCACGTGCGTGAATCCCATCCGGCGGACGTAGTCCACCAGCGGTCCGGCCACTTCGCGAAAGCTGAACGACTCGGTCGCGGTCTTCTTCATCCATGAACCGAGGTGCAGCTCGTAAATGCTCATCGGCGCGCGGAACGGATTCTGGCCGCCGCGCTTCGCAAGCCACGAGGCATCCGTCCACGCGAACTTCGTATTGTCCCACACGACGGCGGCGTTCTTGGGCGCGACTTCGTAAGTGGCACCGAACGGGTCCGTCTTGAGCACGAGATTGCCGTGACAGTCCTTGACCTCGAACTTGTAGAGCGCGCCCTCGAGGACGCCGGGCAGAAACAGCTCCCACACGCCCGACACGCCGAGCAACCGCATCGGGTGGCAGCGGCCGTCCCAGTTGTTGAAGGCGCCGACGACGGACACGCGCTGCGCGTTCGGCGCCCACACGGCGAAGCTCGTGCCCGGCACGCCATCCACCGTGCGCAAATGCGCGCCGAGTTTCTCGAAGAGGCGAACGTCCTTGCCTTCGTTGAAGAGGTGCAGGTCCAACTCGCCCACGGATGGCAGGAACGAGTAGGCGTCCCGCGTGCGGCGGACGTTGCCGTCGTGGCCGGTGATGACGAAATCGTAGGCGTAGACGCGGTGGGCCTTCGTGGTCGTCCCCTCGAAGAGGCCCGAGTCGTCCACGCGCTTGAGGGAGAACGACGGCTTGTCCTTCTCGTGAACGGGCTCAACGCGCACCTTCGCGGCGTCACGGACGAACGCGCGAGCCACGAGCCCGCTTCCATCGTCCAGCGGGTGCATCCCGAGCAACTCGTGCGGGGAGCGGAGCCGGACGTTCAGCAGACTGTCGAGTTCGGCGCGGGTCAGAAACATCGCGCACGGTTATGCCACACCGGACGAGGGCGGCGAAGCCGGATTTTGAACGCCCGCGCGCCGCCGAGTTGATGGCGCTGGATCCCCGCCGTGGCCATGTGAGCCTCCTCCGTGGTTGCCCGCGCCGAGTTCCCTGATTCCGGCGCGGACTTGCTCCCGTCCAACGCCGCGACCTCAATCTCACCCAACACTGCATCAGTCGTATCCTGCAAACTTGGCTCGCCTCCTTGGAACTCACGCCCCCCAAACGCCTCGCCGACCGTGGCGACAAGCCATGCTGTGGCACAGTCTCGGATTCGCCGTCATCGTCATCCTGACGCGCCCGAAGAGCCAGAACATCAGGCCGAGGAATTCCCCGCACCACGCCGGAGGCTGGAAGGAAGCACTGCGCGAACCGGGTCGCGCGCCGGGTCAGGAGCGCAACCCGACTTGATCCATCAGTTTCGCAGTTTCCCGATAAGCTTCCTCAACCCACTCGACGATGCGCCGCGGGTCGGGTGAATACTCGAGTTCGATCGAGACGACGCCGTTGATGTCGAGTTCCTTGATGGCCTGCAAATACGGCGCGAATTTCACAACACCGCGTCCCGGTGGAAGGTCGCCATGCACCTTGCCGTCGCAATCGCTGAGGTGAACGTGAATGGCGCGACCCTTCAGCTTTCGCACATCCGATGGTGAGGTGTCGCTCAGCACGAGGTGGCTCACGTCGATGTTCGCGCGGACGCGCGGATGCCCGCACTCGTCCACGAACCGCACCATGGCATCCACGCTGTTCAGCAGGCTCAGCCGGAACGGCTCAAGCTCCAGCGCGATGTCCACGCCGCGGCGGTCCGCGTAGTCGCCGAGGCGCCGGCACGTCTCGATGCCCCACTGCCACTGTGCGGCAGGCGGGATAACCTCGCGTTGCCAGACATATTCGCCGAGCACCAGCAATACGTTCGTCGCCCCCCAGGTCTTCGCGAGGTCGATGAAGCGTTTTGTGCGGGCGACATGAAACGCGCGGACAGGTTCGTTGAAGTCCACCAATCCGACGCTTACAACGGGCAGCGAGACAATGGGCAACCCCAGCTGTTCGCACGTCCGCGCGACGAGTTTCACTTCCTTCTGCGGAATGCGGACGGCCTCGGTGAAGATATCCACGCAGTCGAAACCGATCCGCGAGATGTGACGAAGGCCCGACGCGGTGTCCACCCCGGCTTGCTGAAACGCGCTGTTGATGATGCCGAGCTTCATCCTGGCCGGGTTTAAATTGGGCCGTCTAAGTGCTGGGTTTCGGCTCAGGTGCCGCGAGATCGCGTGCCGCAAGGCCGAACGCGGGAATGCCTCACACCCGCTCGGTGGTTTCAATGGCGTCCTCGACCATCGAAGTGGTGATCCCAAACTGGTTGAGCATCCGCGCACCAACTCCTTCGCCGTGGCGCGCCATTGCAGGCAGCAGGTGCTCCGGCCCGGCAACGATGGCGACGGGCTTCCAACCCGCGTGACGATACGCCGGGAGGTGGCACTCATTGACGATGAACCCGGCGCCGGCGATGCCGACACGAAAATCCTTCCGTGTCGGCATCGGGGATCCTGATTGCAGGTCGCGTTCTTCCATCGAGATCGGCAAGTGAAACTGTCCGCTATCGGACAGTCAAGGATGCGCAACGGTTACAACTGTTCACGATCCGGAGTCTCTGAGCGTGAGATTCTGAAGCAATCGACCGGGGTCTCATTCGCACAGGCCGGACCGGTGGTCCCTCTCGCGGCGGCGCTTGCGCGGTGAAGCAGCCCGGCGACTCGATCCAGCACGTGGTTCACCTCGATGCCCGCCAAACCCGCAGGGGCTTGGATCAATGTCATCCGCGCGGACAGCGGCCGCCAGATCGCCGGATTCGACGGTCCCCAAAGCACCGCGCCCGGCAGTCCGAGCGCGGCGGCAAGGTGGGTGATTCCCGAATCGTGCCCGATGAACGCCGCACATTCGTGCAATCGCACCGCGAGTTCCGCCAGCGGCCTGCTCTCGACCAACTCGACGCGATCTGGAGCGAGGCCGGCGGCGAGCCGCTGAAGCCGCCCGGCTTCGGCTTCCCCGCCAACGAGCACGAGCCGCACGGGCTCGCGCCGCAACAGCCCGGCGAGGAATCCCACCCACCGATCCTCCGGCCAGTTCTTGCGCTCGCTGCCGCTGCCGGGATGCGCCGCGACCGTCCGAAGGGACGCCGGCCGCAGGGGCATTGGGGAGAGATCGATTCGCGGAACCGGGTCCGCGCCGAAGATCGCGAGCCGTTCGAGCGGCTTGAGGAACACGTCGCTCGCGTGGACTTGCTGCGCCTCGTCCGGCCGGTGCGGCCCCGCGATGAAGTGCGCGGCAGTGTGGCGCTTCACGTTCTGCTCGAAGAACAAGTCGGGATCGTAGAGATAGGAAAGGATGAGGCTGAAGCTGGCGAAGTAATCCTCGAGACCTTGATCGAGCGGGCCGCCGCGTGAGAAGAAGCCGGCAAACTCGCGGCTCTCGATCGAGCGCACCGCGTCCGCGAGCCTGCCCGCGAGCGCAAGTTGTGCGATGCGCGGATAGCCGAGAACCTCGATGTGCGTGTCGGGAAAGTGGTGCCGCAGGGCCGTGAGCACCGGAAGCGTCACGATGAAATCCCCGATCGCTCCGCCGCGAATGACGAGGATGCGCCCCTTCGGTTTCATGGGCTCGAGGGCCTTCGCAGGTCAGAGGACGGTCAGTCCGAGAATCGCGATGAAGAGCCCGATCGCCAGCCGCAGGCCGCTGCCGACCCGCACCACGGTGTCGGTCGACGTCTTCCGCTCCAAACTGTCGCGGAGCCGCCAGGGCGAAACGGTCCACCAGATGCCCGCGATGATCCAGACGTAGGCCCACGTGATGAGCACGAGGCGCCAGACCGACTCATGCCAGCGCGCGGTATCGAGCACAAACTTCGCCGCGAGCATCAGCACGAGGGCCAGTCCGCGCACCGCCAGAAAATCCCGCACCAACACGCACGTGCCCACACCGAGCGCGATAAAGAGCCCGTAAAGCAGCGGCTTGAGCTTCGCGATGTCGGCGTTGGATTCAAGCCGCAGGTAGTGAAGCATCCAAAGCGTGGCGATGGCCATGAGCACCCAGCCACAGGGCTCGGAGCGCGGGAACTTGCGGAGCGCTGCGCGATAGCCCGCGGGCTCGACAAGCCCATAAACTTGCGGAAGCGCGAAGCCCAAGCCGAGGACGATGGCGATCTGGGAGAGGGTCATGCGGCGTTGTCGCAGGCGTCCATGTGGATCGCCGGATCTCCGTAGAGCGTGCTGCGGCTTGCGCGATCAATGCGCACGTCGAGCAACTGCCCGTGATGCCGCGCGCCACCCTCGAAGACTACAATGCGATTGCAACGCGTCCGGCCTTCGACACGCTCGGGATTCCGATGACTCGGCCCCTCGACCAGCACCTGCATCCGGCGGCCGACGCACTGGGCGAGCTTGCGCGCCGAGCAGTCGTTCACCACTTCGAGCAGGTGCGCGTGCCGGCGTTCGATCACTTCTTCCGGCACGGCGCCGGACATCGTGGCGGCGGGTGTCCCTTCACGCGGGCTGTATTTGAAGGCGAATACGTTGTCGAAGCCGACCTCGCGCACGAGCGCGACGGTCTGCTGGAGGTCTTCCTCCGTCTCGCCGGGAAAACCGACGATGATGTCCGTGCCGATCGCAATGCCTGGGCGCGCGGCGCGAAGCGCGGACACGATGCCGAGGAACCGCTCGCGCGTGTAGCCGCGATGCATCAACCGCAGGAGGCGGTCGCTGCCGCTTTGCACGGGCAGATGGGCGTGCTCGCACAGCTTCGGCAACCTCGTAAATGCCTCGATCAAGTCCGCGCCGTAACCCTTCGGATGCGGCGAGGTGAACCGTATGCGCTCCAAGCCCTCGATCGCGTGCACCGCGTCGAGCAGTTGCACGAATGCGGATCTGCCGCCTCGCGCGGGGACTTCACGGCGGCCGTAGCTCGTCACGATCTGGCCGAGGAGCGTGATTTCCTTCACGCCGCGCGCGACGAGTTCCCGGCACTCGGCAAGGATGTCGCCGGTCGCGCGGCTGCGCTCCGGGCCGCGCGTGTAGGGCACGATGCAGAAGGTGCAGTATTGATTGCAGCCCTGCATGATGCTGACAAAGGCGGTGACTTGCGCGCCGGATGGACGGAACAAGTGCTCGCGAATGGTCGCTTCGCTGCCCGCTTCGTCAGCGATGTCCACGACGTTGCGCATCCGTCCCGCGAGGATTTCGTCGAGGTGATCCGCCGCGTGATGGAATCGCTGCGTGCCGAGCACGAGGTCCACGTCCGGCAACCGCTCGATCAACTCCCGCCCCCGGCCCTGCGCCATGCAGCCCACGAAGCCGAGCACCTGATTGGACCCGCGCTTGCGCCGCTGCGCTGCGAGCGTCGCCATCTTGCCCAGCGCCTTTTGCTCGGCCTGGTCGCGGATGCTGCAGGTGTTCAGGAGAATCACGTCCGCGCCGGCCTCGCTCGGCGCGAGGGAATACCCGCGCGAGACCAGTTGCGCGGCCACAGCCTCGCTGTCCCGCTCGTTCATCTGGCAGCCGTAGGTCTTGATGAAAACGCTCGGCATGATCGAAAGTGCGGCGAACGCTACGCGAGGGGTTTGCGGTTGGGAAGGGGGAACATGTCCGCATCGCGCGGCCATTCCGTTCGCGGTCAATAGGTCGCCCGCCCGCCGGAGAGATCGAACACACCGCCCGTGGTGAACGAGCAATCGTCACTGCAAAGCCACGCGACGAGCGCGGCGGCTTCCTCCACTTTCCCAAAGCGCCCCATCGGGATCTTCGAGAGCATGTAGTCGATGTGGTATTGCTCGACCTGCTTGAGGATGTCCGTCTGGATGACCGCGGGCGTGATGCAGTTGACGAGGATGCCCTCCTTCGCGAGCTCCTTGCCGAGCGACTTGGTGAGGCCGATCACGCCGGCCTTCGCCGCGCTGTAATGGGCCGCGTTGGGATTGCCTTCCTTGCCCGCGATGGACGCCGTGCTCACGATGCGGCCGTATTTTCGTTCGAGCATGAAGGGGACGACGGCGTTGCAGACGTAGAACACGGCGTTGAGGTTGGTTTCGATCACCGCGCGCCATTCGTCCGCGGCAAATTCCCAGACGCGCTTGTTCACGCCCGCGATGCCCGCGTTGTTGACAAGCAACTCGACGGAACCGAAGCGGTCGCGTGTCGATCGCGCGGCGGCCTTGCACGCGTCGGGTTTCGTGAGGTCGAGCGTGTGCGTCGTCACTTCACCGAGGGCGCCGAGCGAGGTGGCTGCCGCGGCGAGCGCCGCCGCGTCGCGGTCCCACAGGCACACGCGCGCGCCGGATTCGAGCAGCCGCTTGGCGATGGCGAAGCCGATCCCGCGCGCACCGCCCGTGACGATTCCGTTCCTTCCCTTCAGGTCGAGTTGATTCATGGCACTGTAAAAACCGTGGGCGGAGGCTAGTGAACGATCCGGAAGGTGTCGAGACTTTGGCGGTGATCGCGGCATCTTGCGTCTTGCAAACGCCCGGCTCCGGGGCAATCTCCGGTCAACTCCAACCCAACGAACCCGAATGAAACCGCAACCTCAACGACTCCTCGCCGCCGCCGCGCTCCTCGCCGCCTGCTCGGCGCTCCAAGCCGCGGAGCTTGGCGACGCCGCGCCCGCTCTCAAAATCTCCGAGTGGGTGAAGGGCAAGGAACAGAAACTCGCCGACGGAAAAGGCAGGCAATACTTCGTCGTCGAATTCTGGGCCACGTGGTGCCCGCCGTGCCGCGTCAGCATCCCGCACCTCACGGACATGCAGAAGAAGTTCAAGGAGAACGTCACGTTCATCGGCGTCAGCGGCGAGGAGCCGGCCACGGTGAAGCCGTTCGTCACGAAGATGGGCGCGCAAATGGACTACGTCGTCGCGCTCGACAAGGACAACGGCACGAGCAAGGGCTACATGGAGGCGTTCGGTGTCGAGGGCATCCCGCACGCGTTCATCGTAGACAAAGCCGGCATCATCGCGTGGCACGGCCATCCGATGGCGGGTTTGGACAAGGCGCTGGAGCAAATGCTCGCGGGTAAATATGACATCGCCGCCGCACGCCGGGCACAGCTCGCCGCCAAGCTCATCAATCAATACGCGCAGTTCGTCGTCACCGGACGCGAGGCCGACCGGGCCGCCAAACTTGGGGAACAGATCGTAAGGGACGCCGGCAACGACGCTCAACTGATGAATGAGTTCGCGTGGTTCATCCTCACGGAGGAAGGCGTGAAGAACCGCAACCTTGCGCTCGCCATGCGCGCTGCCAAGGCCGCATTCGATGCCTGCGATGGCAAGGACCCAGCCATCGTCGACACGTATGCCCGCGCCCTGTTTGACACTGGCAAGAAGGCGGACGCCATCAAGTTTCAGAAGCAGGCGATCGCAATGTGCAAGGACGCGACCCTCAAGCCCGAGTTGGAGAAAACGCTGCGCGAGTATGAAGAGAAGTCGAAGTAACGCGCCTCCAATCCGTGGTTCATCATGCCTCGGATTCTGACCCCGCCGGCTTCGCGACCTACTCGTCGCCGCCGACGCGCCGGCGGAACGCCTTCTTCGACGAGTGACGCGCCTTCGTGGCGAGCATTCTCTCCTTCGAACCGCGGCTGCGCTTGAGGTTTTGGCGCCGCAGCTTTTCCCGTTCCGCGACTCGCGCGGCGGCGTTTCCCCTCTGCAACGCCTCGATCTTGTCGAGCAGGAGCGAACGCGCGAGCACCCGATTCCGGCCTTGGTGACGCGACACCTGGCACTTCACCTGAAGACCTGTCGGCTTGTGGACGAGCATCACACAGGTCGAGGTTTTGTTGACGTTCTGACCGCCGTGCCCTCCCGACCGCACGAACGTCTCCACCATGTCCGTCACGCGCACGCCAAGCGACGCCATGCGACGGGCGACCGGGTCGTCGGTCCCGGAGTTTGTGTCGCGGTCGTTCATGCCGTGATTCTGCCGGCCCGCGCCTGCGCTGTCCATGTGCCACTACACACCACGACGGGACAAAGGCCCGGCTTGCCCCGTGCGCGCACACAGCTACAGTGCGCTGAAGCACCATGACACTCACCTGCCACATCGCGCGCGCGCTTGCCGCGCTCACCCTCACCGCCACGCTTTGCACCGTGCCGCTCGCGGGCGCGGAGAAGCTCAACGTGCTGTTCATCGCCGTGGACGACATGAACAACGACCTCGGTTGCTACGGGCATCCGCTCGTGAAGTCGCCGAACATCGACCGACTGGCAGCGCGCGGCACGCGATTCGACCGCGCCTACTGCCAGTTCCCGCTGTGCTCGCCGAGCCGCGTGTCGATCATGACGGGCCTGCGGCCGGACACCACGCAGGTGTTCGATCTTCAGAAAGACTTCCGAAAGACCTCGCTGCCAAACGTCGTGACCATGCCGCAGACCTTCATGAAGGGCGGTTACTTCTCGGCGCGCGTCGGGAAGATCTATCATTACGGCAACCCCGGCCAGATCGGGACGCCGGGTCTCGACGACGCGGCGTCGTGGAATGTCGCCATCAATCCCCGCGGCCGCGACAAGGACGACGAGCCGATCATCACGCAATACACCGGCGCGAAGGGTTCCTTTGGCGCCTCCATGAGTTACCTCGCGGCCGAGGGCGCGGACACTGATCAGACCGACGGCAAGGTTGCCACCGAGACGATCAAGCTCCTCGAAGCAAACAAGGACAAGCCGTTCTTCATTGCCGCGGGATTCTACCGGCCGCACACGCCCTACGTCTGCCCGAAGAAATACTTCGACCTTTACCCGCTCGACTCGATCCGGCTCGTGCAAGACCCGACGAATGACCGCGACGACATCCCGCGCCCCGCCATCACCATCGCCAACCCCAACTACGGGCTCAACGACACGCAGCTTCGCGAGTGTCTCCGCGCCTACTACGCGTGCATCTCGTTCGTGGACGCGCAAGTCGGCCGGCTGCTCGACGCGCTCGACCGGCTCAAGCTTGCGGACAAGACCATCGTCGTGTTCTGGAGCGACCACGGTTACCTCACGGGCCAGCACGGGCTTTGGATGAAGCAAAGCGTCTTCGAAGAGTCCGCGCGCGTGCCGTTCATCATCGCCACGCCGGGCCAGAAGGCGAAGGGCAGGGCCTGCGGACGCACGGTGGAACTCGTGGATGTCCACCCCACGCTCGCGGACCTTTGCGCGCTGCAACCACCGACCCATCTGCCCGGACAGAGCCTTCGCCCGCTGCTCAATGACCCCTCGGCGACGTGGACCAAGCCCGCGCACACGCAAGTGTGGCGGGGCACATTTCCCGGCCACAGCGTCCGCACCGAACGCTGGCGTTACACCGAGTGGGACAACGGCAGGCAGGGCGCCGAACTCTACGACCACCACAACGACCCGCGCGAACTGACGAATCTGGCGGCCGACCCGAAGCTCGCCGCCGTGGTGGCCGAGATGAAGGCGCTGCTCGTGAAGAACTGGCCGGCCGACACCTACTCGAATACACGCGCACGCGAGGACTCGAAGGCGAAACAGAAGGGCAAGAAGAACAACTAGCCGGAACGGCGCGATGCAAAGACTGTCCAGGACGATCTGCGCCATCCGGCCCTCGATGCACCCGGGGCAAATCGCGAACACCGCGCGCTCCTGAATTTCCGGCGGGTGCCGCCCCGAGGTTTCCGCCACTGCTTTGGGTCGTCACGAATGGAGTGACAGTCCCGGCAGACGACGACTCCGGCACCGGACGTCGCGCCGCCGCGCGTGGAGCAGCGCGTGTGCGCGAGCCGTTCCTTCTGCTTGTTCACGGCGCGTTCGCCGGACTGCAACCGCGCACGCAGTTCCGCGGCGTCCCACGGCTTGCGACGGTAATCGTCTGCGCCCGCTTCGAACCCGGCGGCGGGCGCCTTTGCACTTGGCCAACCCGGGTCCCGGTGGCAGCCTGCATCCATCGCCCGTCCCTCAACCTCATGAACTCAAAACACGCCCCCCTCCGCCGCCCCTTCGCCGCCGGCTTGTTGATCCTCGGCTTCGCTACGATCGGCTTCACACAAGAACCGAAGAAGACCCGTCCTGCCGCGGCTCCAAAGCCCGCGCCCGACCTTGCCAACTACAAATACGGTCCGCACCAGCGAAACGTCCTCGACTTGTGGAAGGCGAAATCCGATTCCCCCACGCCACTCGTCGTGTTCATCCATGGCGGCGGCTTCCGCAGCGGCAGCAAGGAAGGCCTCTCCCCCGCCCTGCTCGACGGCTGCCTCAAGGCCGGCCTTTCCGTCATGGCCATCAACTACCGTCTCTCGCCCGAGGTGAGCTTCCCGGCTCACTACATGGATTCCGCGCGCGCCATCCAGACCGCGCGACATCACGCGAAGGACTGGAATCTCGACCCCAAGCGCATCGCCTCCACCGGCGGCAGCGCAGGCGCGGGCACGTCGCTGTGGATTGGCTTCCACGACGACCTCGCCGACCCGAAGAGCGACGACCCGGTGTTGCGGCAATCCACGCGCCTCACATGCATGACCGTGAACGGCGCTCAAAGCACCTACGACCCGCGCACGATCAAAGAATGGGTCGGCGGCCGCGCGCACGAACACCCCGCGCTCGAGGGGTTTTATGGCCTGAAGAAAGACGAACTCGGGACATCGAAGGCGCACTCAATGTATGAAGCCGCCGCACCCATCACGCACCTCACGCGCGATGACCCGCCCGTGTATGCGTTCTACAACGAACTGCCGCGCGGCCCGATGCCCGACAACGCCCCGCCCGGCGCGGGCATTCATCACATCAACTTCGGCCTGCGCCTCAAGGAACGCATGGACAAGCTCGGCATCGAGTGCATCGTCAAGCACCAGCAGGACGGCGTGAACGGCGCGCGCGAAGGACTCGAGTTCCTCATCAAACACTTGAAGTCGCAACCGCCTGCGAAGAAGTGATTCTCACCGCGCAACCGGTGTGTCACAACCCCAGCGACACGTGCTTCGTGTCGAGGAAGGCGTCGAGCCCCTCGCTGCCGAGTTCGCGGCCCCAGCCGCTTTGCTTCACGCCGCCGAACGGACAATGGCTGGCCGTCGGCACGGCGTCATTGATCGCGATCATCCCGGCTTCGAGCTGCTCGGCGAGGCGGAACGTGCGTCCGATGTCGCGCGTGAACGCATACGCGCACAGCCCGTAGGGCGTCGCATTCGCCCGGGCGATGACTTCGCCCTCGGTGTCGAACACGCTCACCGGCGCGATCGGCGCGAAGGTTTCCTCGATCATGCACGCGCTCGCGTCCGGCACGTCCGCCAGCACCGCAGGCGCGAAGAAGTTGCCGCGACCGCGCGCGACGCGGGTGCCGCCGCACAGCAACCGCGCGCCTCTCCCAACTGCGTCCTCGATCTGGCCCAGGGCGCTCTTGAGCGCGGCCTCATTGATAAGCGGGCCAATCTCCACGCCCGGCTCGAGCCCGTCGCCCACCTTCATCGCCGCGACCCGCGCGACAAGCCTGTCGATGAACCCCGCGCAAACTCCGCGATGCGCGTAGATTCGGTTCGCGGCGATGCACGTCTGGCCCGTGTTCCGAAACTTCGCGATGAGCGTGCACTCGACCGCGCGGTCGAGGTCCGCGTCGTCGAACACGATCAGCGGCGCGCAACCGCCGAGTTCGAGTGAAAGCGGCTTCACCAGGCGGGCCGCGCCTTCGATCAACCGCTTGCCGACCTCGGTGGAGCCCGTAAAGGTGATCTTGCGCACGAGCGGATTCTCCAGGAACTCGGCGCCAATCTCCGACGCGGAACCCGCGACCAGTTGGAACACGCCCCTCGGCAAACCCGCCGCGTGGACGCATTCGGCAAAGGCTGCGCACGAGACGGGCGTGGAACTCGCCGGTTTGAGGAGGACGGTGCATCCCGCGGCGAGTGCCGGCGCGACCTTTCGCACGGCGAGAACCAGCGGGAAATTCCACGGGCTGATCGCGGCCACGACCCCGAGCGGCGTCTTGACGACAAGATGCCGCTTGCCGTCCACGTTGTTCGGGATGATCCGCCCGTAAGCGCGGCGGGCCTCCTCGCCAAACCAGCGCAGGTGGTCGGCGGTCATCGCGGTCTCCGCGTAGCTTTGCACCAGCGGCTTGCCATTCTCGAGCGTGATCGCGCGGGCGATGTCGTCCTTCCGCCGCTCGACCTCCGCCGCGAGCTTGAGCAGCAGGTCGGCTCGATGCCGGCAATTGGTCTGCCGCCAGGATTGAAACGCCGCGTGTGCATCGCGGACCGCCAACGCCACGCGCCCGCGGCCGACGGTGCAGATGCTCGCGAACACCTCGCCCGTCGCCGGATTGGTCACGGGCAGGCTCGTGTCCGTCGTGACGAACTCGCCGTCCAGGTAGAGTGGGTGGGTTTTCATTCGCAGTTCAGTTTTCGCTCACCGCGATTCCATCGCCGCCTGCACTTCGCGCAAACCGCGGGTCATCGGCACGCGGGTGCCGTCGCGCAGCAGCACCACGTGCTCGCCGTTGAAGCCCGGCTGAAGTTCCTTGATGCGGTCCGCGTTCACGAGCGCGGAGCGGCTCACGCGCAGAAACTGCGCCGGGTCGAGCCGCGACTCGAGCGCCTGCATCGTTTCACGCATCACATGCGTTTCCTTGCCGGTGTGAAGCACCACGTAATTGCCCGCGGTCTCGGCCCAATCCAGCTGCTCGATCTTCACAAACACCGTGCGCCCGGGCGACTTCACCGCGAGTCGTTGCGCGAACGTGGGCCGCGTCGCCTGTTCCTTCAAGAGGGCGATCAGCTCGCCGGGAACCACGCCGCTCTCCCGGGCGCGCAACTGCTCGCGCGCGCGGCCGACAGCCTGCTTGAATCGCGACGGCTTGAACGGCTTCAGCAAGTAATCGAGCGCGTGAACCTCGAACGCCCGCACCGCGTGCTCGTCAAACGCCGTCACGAAAATCACCTCCGGCAGCTCGTCGCGGCCGAGCGCCCGCAGCACCTCGAAGCCGTCCATCCCCGGCATCTGCACGTCGAGGAACAACAAGTCGGGTGCGTGCTTGCGGACCGCGCCCACGGCGTCGGGCCCGCTCGCGGCTTCGGCGACGACTTCCACGTCCGCCTCGTCCTTCAACAAAGTCCGCACTCGCTCGCGTCCGAGCGGCTCGTCGTCCACGATGATGGCGCGGAGTTTCATGCGCGGAACGGCATCTCCATCTCCACGCTGAAGCCGCCTTCCGCGCCGTTGCGAAGCGTCACGCGGCCGGCGCTGCCGTAAAGCGCCTCGATGCGGGCGCGGGTGTTCGCGAGGCCGATGCCCTCGCGGTCGCGCGGTTGGTGCGGCGGGGCAAGGCCGCCGCCGGTGTCGCGCACGACGATCCGCAGCACGGGGCCTTCGCGCCGGGCGGAGATGCCCACGACGCCCGCGGCCGCGCGCGGTTCGATGCCGTGCTTGATGGCGTTCTCGACGAGCGGCTGGAGAATGAGCGTCGGCACGCGCGCATCGAGCGCTGCGGCGTCGAGCTCGCGCTCGACCTTGAGCCGCGCCCCGAAGCGCACCTGCTGGATTTCGAGATAGCGGTCAAGGAGTTCAAACTCGCGGCGCAGCGGCACTTCCTGCTGCGCGGAACCGTCGAGCGCGAGGCGCAACAGCTCGCTGAGGTTCGTGATCATTTCGTCCGCGGCGCGCGGGTCCTTGTGCACGAGCGTGGCGGCGGCATTGAGAGTGTTGAAGAGAAAGTGCGGCTGGAGCTGCGCCTGCAACGCCTGCAAGCGCGCCTGCGAGAGGCTCGCCTCGAGTTCCGCCGAGCGGCGCTGCCGTTCCTCGCCGCGCCGGTGATACGCGACGGCGTGCGCGAGGCAGACGATCACCCAGTAAATCGGCACGTGAATGCGCGCCCGCATCGCCGCCGCCCGGGCGGGTGACGGCGGCGGCGGCGCGGGGTCGCGCGGCTGGCCAAACAAACGCTCGCTGGCCGAGGCGGGCGGCACGAAGCCCTCGCGCGGGACGGGCGGATTGAACGCCGGGTTGGGCTGCGGACGGCCTCCGCGCACCATCTTGCCGTCCGTGTCGCGATTGAAAGGCTCGCGTGCCTGCGGGCCGGGCGGGTTGTTGAACTCGCGGCGTGGCGGCTGGGGATCCTGGCCGTCGCCGCGCGGTTCGGGAGGGCCGTTGCGCTCGCCGCCGTCGAAGCGGCCGGGCTGCTTTGGCGCGCCGGGCTGCGGCATTGGCTCACGCGGGTCGCGGCGGAAATTCGGCGGTGGATTTGTCGCGCCGCGCCGGAACGGCGGTTGCATCTGCCCCGCTCCCGGCGAGCCGGGGCGGTTCGGCTGCTCCGGCGGCGGAAGTTGCGCGCCGATGAACTCGCAAGCGAACACCGCAGCAACACACGCGGCGAGATGCACCGGCAGGCTGGCCTGCCAGCGGCCGGCTTCGAGCGGGAACTTCGCCGCGAGTCCGACCACGACCGGCCCGAGCAACGCCCACGGCAGCCAGTCACGCAGCGCGGTTTGGAACGCTTGATCCCAGGCGAAGCCGCCGGCGAAGACCAGTTGCGCGGTGAACAACCCGACCACAAGCGCCCACACCGCGTAAGCGAACGCCCAGCGCAAGACGCGCGTCGTGGAATCGGGCACGGGCTGCATGCGGAGATTAAACTACACGCGCCGCACGCTGTCGATGCGCGTCGCCGGCCATCACTTCCCGCTCAACTCGGCGGCCACCTCCTCGCCGAGCGCCCCGGCTTCGTTCAAGGGCCGACGGGCCTCGGCGCGCTTCGCGGAGCCGGTAGTGAACGAGATGGCGCGGAGATGGATTTGTTGCCCGACGACGACCGCGTAGGCGCCGACGGGCGTGGCGCAACCGCCGCCCATGCCGCGCAGGAACGAACGTTCCGCGAGGGCGCACTGGTGCGTGTTGAAGTGATTCAGCCGCGCGATGATCTCCGCGATGCGCTCGTCGGCCTCGCGAACCTCAATCCCAACGGCGCCCTGCCCGACGGCGGGCAGCATTTCTTCCGGCTCGAGTTTCACGGCCAGTGTGCCGTCGGGAACGGCGTCGCCGATGAGTTGGCCGTCGGGCTTGACCGTGAAGTTCAGCCGCTCCAATCCGGCGGCAGCGAGGACGATGGCGTCGAGCCCGGCCTGGTTCGCGAGCTTCTCAAGCCGCGTCGGCACGTTGCCGCGAAGCTCGACCACCTTGAGGTCCGGCCGCGCAGCAAGTAATTGCGCGCGGCGGCGCGTGCTGCTTGTCGCGACCACCGTGTTCGGCGGGAAGTCCTTGAGTGTGGCGAGCGGCTTGAACCCGCGGCGCTCGGCCTGGCCGGGAGTCCACTCCGCAAGGGTTGCCGCGGCCGCCTGCGCCCGCAGGTATTCGGCGTCGCGATAGATGAGCACGTCGCGCACGTCGGCGCGCTTGCACACGGCGCCCAGCTTGAGCCCCGCGGGCAGGTCCACGGGCAAGTCTTTCAAACTGTGCACGGCCATGTCCGCCTGATGTTTGAGCAAGGCAACCTCGAGTTCCTTTGTGAAGAGTCCCTTCGGCAGCGACGCGTCGGGGTTCGCGAGCGAAGCCGACTGGAGCTTGTCGCCAGTGGTCTTGATGACCTTCTGCTCGAAGCGCAGCCTCGGGAACGCCGCGCGACACTGCGCGAGCACAGCCTCTGCCTGCGCGAGCGCGAGTGCGCTGCCGCGGGTGGCGATGAGAATGGGACGCTCGGCGGGCATGTCACTTGTGGCCAAACGCGAGTCCGCCGCCCTGAAGATCCGGTCGCGACTTCGGCCCAAGAAGCGCCGCCGCCTTTTCGCGGATGATCCGCTCGCACTCGGCGATTTCATCCTGTCGCTGCTTCAGGTAGTCGTCCGCGATGGCCTGCAGGTCGTCGATGTTGTAGAGATACACGTCGTCCAGGAAGTTGCACTCGGGCTCGATGTCGCGCGGCACGGCGATGTCCACGAGCAACAGCGGCCGGTTGCGCCGGGCGCGCATCAAGGGCTCAAGTTTCTTGCGGTCGAGCACGTAGTGCGGCGCGGAGGTGCTGCTGATGACGATGTCCACGCGCTCGAACTCGCGCGCCCAATCGTCGAAATGCACCGCGCGCCCGGCGAGTTCCTTCGCCAGCGCCTCAGCGCGATCGAAGGACCGGTTCGAGACGAGGATGCTGTGCGCGCCACGGCTGAGCAGCGCACGGGCGACCTTCTCGCTCGTGTCGCCCGCGCCGAGCACCATCACCTGCCGGTCGTGCAGCGCGCTGAAAATCTTCTCCGCGAGCTCGACCGCCACGTTCGCCACGGACACGCTGCCGCGCTGGATGCTGGTCTCGGTGCGGATGTGCTTGGCCACGTTGAACGCGCGCTGGAACGTCTTGTTGAGCCTCGCGCCGGTGTGCCCGCCGCGCCGCGCGACGTCGTAGGCGGACTTGAGCTGGCCGAGGATTTCCGTCTCGCCGAGCACCATCGAGTCGAGTCCGCTGGCGACCTTGAACAGATGCTCGATGCTCTGCGGTTCGCTCAGCGCGTAAAGTTCCTTGTCGAGCGTGCCGGTCGCGTTGTGATGCTTGAGAAAGAACCCGCGGAGGGACGCGAGCGCAAGCCGCGCATCGCCGCCCATGGCCGCGTAAATCTCGACGCGATTGCATGTGGAGAGGACGACCGCCTCGTCCACGACGCCCGACTCCCGCAGCGCCTGCAACACCGCCGGCACCGCGGCTTCCGCAAAGGCAAACCGCTCCCGCACCTCGACGGGCGAGGTGTGGTGCGAAAGGCCGACGCAGAGGAGAGGCATGGTTAACGGCCGGTCGCCGGTTGCCGGTTGCCGATTGAGGGCAACCCAATGCGAAACGCGAAACGCGAAACGCGGATCTTGGTCATCGGTGCAACTCCGACATCAGGTTGGTTCCCCAAAACGTGAGCAGCACGAAGAGAAAGCTGCCGACCACGCACCATGCGAATCGCCGCCCGCCTTGCGTGACACGCCAGCGCCACAGGACCAGCGCGAGGTAAACCGCCCAGACGAGCAACGACCATTGCGTCTTCGCGTCCGAAAACACCGCCGTCTGCCTCGGCAGCTTCGCCGTGAGGGCGAGACCGGCGGTGAGCAGCACAAACCCTACGACAAGCAGCTTGCCGATCAGCAGTTCCATGCGGTCAATCGGCGGCATGAGCGAGAAAATCGCGCGCATCTTGTGGTACTTGAGGTCGTGCTCCTGCGTGAGATACATCGCGCCGCCCGCGGCCCCGAGCCCGAACGCGCCGTAAGCCAGCAGCACCAGCGCGGCATGCAGGCTGATCCAGCCGCCGCCGAAGTCGGGCTTCGGGCCGGGCGGCGGGTCGAGATGGGGCATCAGCGCGAACACACCGACCGCGAACAACGCCGGCGATGCGAACGCGCCGAGGAATCGCAGCCGTTGCCACGCCCCGAGCAGCAGATACGCCGCGACAATCGTCCAGAGGATGAAGAGCGTCGCCTCGAACAGGTTGTTGACCGGGCAGCGCTCGAAGGAGAAGCCGCGCTTGGCCATCGCGATGGTGTGGAAGACAAGCGCGGCCGCGAGCAGGCCGTAATTGACGCGGCTGTCCTCCCGGAACCCGCGCCGGAACAGGAACACCGAATAGACCATGCTCACGCCGTAAAGCACCACGGCGAGCAGGAAAAACTGGCGGTCCGTCAACGGCACGTGGTCAAGTTGAAGCCGGCTCGGCGGTGGCGCAAGGAGAGATTGGCCCATTCCACAGATGACAGGCGTGGTTTTGTCCGTTATCAACAGGCCAGCCTACACCGCATGAACGCCTTTCCACTGCCATGGCTCCTCGTGGTTTTCTCGGTCGGTTTCCTTCCGGGACCGATGCCGTGCTGCGCGGCGGAGAAGCCCTTCCACACGGCGGAGCTGATCTTCCCGCTCGAGCACTGGCACAACCACGGCTCGTGCATCGTCGAGGCGCCCAACGGCGACTTGATCGTGTGCTGGTTCCACGGCTCGGGCGAGCGGCAGGCGGACGACGTGAAG
>Ga0194121_10002115_pt1 | contig 32047 bp, 28 predicted proteins | sample TA2MahCa50mmetaG_FD_148609 | JGI IMG/M metagenome (GOLD analysis project Ga0194121, IMG submission 148609) | Freshwater microbial communities from Lake Tanganyika, Tanzania - TA2015020 Mahale Deep Cast 50m | ecosystem: Environmental > Aquatic > Freshwater > Lake | place: Tanzania: Lake...
CCGAGAAAATCCATCCGCCTGCGATGCTTACTCCGCTTAAGACACCCTCAACAGCATTGTGTATATCGGTGGATTGGACCCAACGCATAAAATCCTGTTTTAACTTTTCAGCGCTAAATAACTGGCCATCTATGCCCCAAGTTCCGAGGTAGTGTTGTAAATCGGACAGCGGAGCCCCAAAACTGCTTTTAAGATCTTCATTGGATATGTTACTGATCCGGTCAGCCTGTTCCAGCAGTGGCGGTATAATCAATCGCAATAATCCAAAAACTGAAGTCAGTAGAAAAATGATAATTCCCAAGGCATATACCCAGCGTGGCAGGGGGGTTTTCCCCCACTTAACGTTCTTTTCCATCCCTGCCATCAAAGGCGCTGCAATAAAGTTGATAAGTGCTGCCACCAGAAAATAGGCAATTACACTGCGGAGGAACCATGCCGCAATGAGGATGACCACAATGGCCACCCTGCCTATCCATTTTTTATGATTCGGGCTCAATAATAGTATTGTCCTCTGCGGGTGTTTCCGGTTCGGCAGTATCGGGTATTGTGTTTTCAGAAGGGATTTCTACGGTCTCAACGGCAAGTGCAGTCTTTTGATCGAACGGGCGCTTTCCAATCAGCCTTTCCAGATCTGCCTTAAACAGGATTTCCTTTTGCAGCAGTTCCTCTGCAACGACTTTCAGCTCATCTTTCTTTTCGGTCAACAGATTTTTACAGCGTGCGTAAACATCGGCAATGATATTGCGAACTTCTTCATCAATCAGCTCGGAGGTTTTTTCACTGTAGGGTTTCTGATAGCCATATTCACCTTGTGGATCGTAGAATGACAAGTTACCAACCTTATCACTCATTCCATAAACAGTAACCATGCTGTAGGCCATTTTGGTGATGCGTTCCAGGTCGTTCTGAGCTCCAGTACTTATTTTTCCAAAGAAAATATCTTCAGCAGCTCTGCCGCCCAGTGTCATACACATACTATCAAGCAACTGCTCGGTGCGGTACAGGTACTGCTCCTTGGGCAAATACTGAGCATAGCCCAATGCGGCTACACCGCGGGGTACGATACTCACCTTGAGCAGTGGATCGGCATTTTCGAGGAACCATCCCGCAATGGCGTGACCTGCTTCATGGTAAGCCACAATCTGCTTTTCTTCGGGCGAAATGATTTTATTTTTCTTCTCGAGTCCGCCAATGACCCTGTCGATAGCATCATAAAAATCCTGCATATCCACATGTTCTTTGCCATGCCTTGCAGCAATCAGAGCGGCTTCGTTGCACACATTGGCAATTTCAGCACCCGCAAATCCCGGAGTCTGTGCTGAGAGTTTGTGGGCATCCACATCATTTGCCAGCTTGGTGAGCGGTTTTAAGTGTACCTTAAAAATTTGCTCTCTGCCTGCAAGGTCCGGCCTGTCCACGGAAATTTGTCTGTCAAAACGCCCAGGACGCAGCAATGCGCTGTCCAGAATATCGGGACGGTTGGTAGCTGCCATGATGATAACACCGCTGTCGGTTCCAAAGCCGTCCATTTCGGCCAGCAGCTGGTTTAGTGTATTTTCACGTTCGTCGTTGCTTCCCTGCACCAGGTTTTTGCCGCGTGCACGGCCAACCGCATCGATTTCATCAATAAATATAATACAGGGGGCCTTTTCCTTGGCTTGTTTGAAAAGGTCGCGCACACGGCTGGCACCCACACCCACAAACATTTCCACGAAATCAGAACCTGATAGCGAGAAGAACGGTACACTGGCTTCGCCCGCAACTGCTTTTGCAAGCAGAGTTTTGCCCGTACCAGGAGGACCTACCAGCAGCACGCCCTTAGGAATTTTACCCCCCAGGTTGGTGTATTTTTTAGGATTTTTCAGGAAGTCAACTACCTCCATAACTTCTACCTTGGCTTCTTCAAGTCCTGCTACATCCTTGAAGGATATATTAACCTTGGTGTCTTTATCAATAAGCTGAGCCTTTGCACGGCCAATACTGAAAATATTGGATCCGCCGCCGCCGCCAACACCACCAACACGGCGAAAGAGTATATTCCAGAAAATGAGGAATATGCCGATGAAGAAAAGCCACTGAAACAACTGTCCCATAAAATCGCTGTGCGATTCATAAGAAATAGGCGGAATAGGGATTTCATTTTTCTTTTCCTTCATTTCATCCTTCAAATCCTTTATTTCATTGTTGAAATACCCTTTTTCTATCTCAAAATAATAATTGGGCTGATTGCCTCCAAGCATATCTTCTTTCTTGGCGCTGGACTTATGCTCATCTTTCTGGATAGCTCCCCTGGTCAGGTAAACTTCCACAATTTGCTCATTGACGATTAAGAGTTTTTCTACATCGCCCTGCACAATCATTTTTCTAACCTCATCCCAGTTGGTGCTTCGGCCGCCACTCCTGGGCAGAAAGGTTAGTATCAGCATCACAATGAATATGATACCATAAATCCAGTAAGGGTTAAACCGAAAACCGCCGGGTTTGGGTTTGTTGTTATTGATTTCGCTCATTTTACGGTTAAATATCTTATGGCAAAAGGTAAAGCCAAACAGAATTTCACTGCAAAGCTAAGATTTATACCTGCCAAATACCACATTTCGCAGAATTTGTATGTAACTGCATAAAAAAACTCGGTGTGTTAAATGTACACTATCTCATTTAAACAACAACAACTTTTAAAAGCGTCTAATTTTTATGATGATTTTGTTAACCCAAACAGGGCATATAATGTGGGCAATATTATAACAATACAACACAGGGGGTTTTTAATTTGCGTTCGTGAAAATCGCTGCGATTGATATTGGGTCAAATGCGGTCAGGCTATACATATCTAGGCCGCTTCATGAGGATTTGCCTGATACGGACTTTAAGCAGGTGGAGTTTACCCGATTGCCCCTTCGGTTGGGTGATGATGTGTTTAAAAATAAAGAGATAGGAAAGAAAAAAGCCGATTTGCTTGTAAAGGCTATGCAATCGTTTGCGTTGCTTCTGGAGATATACAATGTAGACGTCGTGCGTGTGTGTGCCACCAGCGCGATGAGAGATGCCGAAAATGGTGAAAATCTGGCCAAAGAGATCCACAAAATCACCGGATTAAAGATTGATATCATCTCGGGCAAAGAGGAAAGCCGACTGGTGCAGGTAGCAATTCTGGACAGCCTTCCGGGCAAAAGCACTTTCCTGCATATCGATGTGGGTGGGGGCAGTACAGAAATCAGTTTAATACGCAATGGCAAAATAAAGCAGTACGAGAGTTTCAATATTGGTACGGTGCGCATGCGTGAGGGTAAGGTAGAAAGTGCAGAAACACAGCGTATGCTTAAATGGCTTTCCAATTTGGATTTGCCAACAGACCAATCTGTAAAAGCCATTGGCACCGGCGGGAATATTGTGAAATTACATGCCCTTGCGGGCACTGCTTCCAGGGAAGTTATGAACCTGCACCACCTGAAAAGTACCAATGCCTACATAGAATCGCTAAGCCATCACGATCGCGTATATGAGTTGCAACTAGACCCTGACAGGGCCGAGGTAATCAACCATGCCGGAAATATTTTCATTCAGATTATGGAATGCTGCTACATTCATGAAATCTATGCGCCCAATGTGGGCTTAAAGGATGGAATTGTAAAGCAACTGTGGAAGAAGCGGTTTGTTACCAAGAAATCTTAAACCCTAGCAGCGCCTGCCCCAGTTTCCATACATCGGTGAAGCTGTTGTACAAGGGCACCGGTGCCATTCGGATGACATTGGGTTCGCGCCAGTCGGCCAAAATGCCCTGTTTTGTGAGGTGATCAAACAGTTTTTTCCCGTTTTCATCGGTCAGAAGGCTGATCTGGCAGCCGCGTTCGTTATCGGGGGTAATGATGCTGAAGCGAATGTTTGGATTTTGATTACGGCAGTCTTTCAGGATAAAATCCAGATATCCGGTGAGTTTTTTGCTTTTCTCGGACAGGTTATGCATACCGGCACGGTGGAAAATATCCAGGCTTGCAGCGTGCACAGCCATACCGAAAACGGGAGCATTGGATAATTGCCAGCCTGCGGCGCCGGGCTCAGGTTCATAGCCGCGCTGCATCAGAAAGCGCTTGTCTTCGCGGTAGCCCCACCAGCCGGATAAACGGGGTGTTTCGGGGTTGAGTGCATGTCGCTCATTTATAAATACTCCTGAAACGTTGCCAGGACCGCTGTTCAGATATTTGTAGCTGCACCAAGCGGCAAAATCCACATTCCATTCGTTCAGTTTTAAGGCTATATTTCCTACCGCGTGTGCAAGGTCAAAACCGGCCGGCACGCCAGCTTTATGCGCAGCTTCCGTAATGGCGGGAATATTGAAATACTGACCAGTGTAATACTGCACACCACTCAATAATACAAGTGCCAGCTTATCGGCATGTTCTTCAATAGCAGCAATGATATCTTCGGTGTGCAAAGTATGTTCGCCATCGCGAGGCTTGAGTTCTATGACTGCGTCGTCGTAATCAAAACCATGAAACTCTACCTGACTTTGCACGGCATACATATCGCTGGGGAAGGCTCCGGCTTCCATAATGATTTTGTATCGCTCCTCGTCGGGCCGATAAAAACTGGCCATCAGCAAATGCAGATTCACGGTAAGCTGGTTCATCACTACCACTTCATGGGGTAATGCACCTACCAGTTCTGCAGTATTGTCTGTTAAAAATTTATGGTAGTGGAACCATGGTTTTTTACCATGAAAATGGCCTTTCACACCCCATTTTTGCCAGTCATCAAGTTCAGATTGGAGGTATTTACCTGCAGTTTTTGGTTGCAATCCCAGCGAGTTTCCGCAGAAATAGACAAGCGTATTGCCTTTTTCGTCCGTGGGGAAGAAGAATTCATTGCTAAATGAAGCCAAGGTATCTGCCGCGTCCTGTTCTTCGGCAAATGCATGGGAATTGGCAAAAATCATGGGGCAAATTTAGGGAGATGCATGGTTGTGAACTCGCATAAAATCATTAAACTCGCAAACATTTTATCGGCATAGTATGAAACTGGAAGATGAAATAAAACAATCTCGTTTTACATCAGCACAACAAAAGGCACTGGTGAATATCATCTTTACTGCCAACTGGGCTAATGCCAGGCTTCGGGAGATTATCAAGGCGCATAACATTACCCTTCAGCAGTATAACGTACTTCGTATTTTGCGCGGTAAATATCCCAGATTGGCCAATCCGGGTGAGATAAAAGCTGTGATGCTGGACAAAAACCCGGATTTGACCAGACTTTGTGACCGCATGTGTACACAGGGGTTCATCAGCAGAACCATTGACGAGGTAAATCGTCGTAAAATGAATATCTGCATTACAGAAAAAGGGTTGAAAGTACTTGAGCAGACAGATCCTGAAGTTCACAAACTGGAGCCTCTGATGGTTCACCTTGCTGACACTGAGGCAGAGCAATTAAGTGATTTGCTGGACAAGCTGCGGGGTTGATTCAACCACTTCATGGTTGCTGCCGCCCTGCCGGACCACCCCCTGATTGGCATCCGGGGTAAATGGGGTTCAATCCCTGCCGGGTTTGGTATTAAGCAACCATTATTAATGGAAAAAGTGTTGAGAGTCACTTCGCTGTGGACGTTATTTAGTCTCTTTCTACCTTTTTCTTATCATTGTCAGTCCGTCGCGCAGAGGCAGCAACACCAAGTCTATGCCTGATGTATTAGCTACTTTTTGGTTGAATCTGTGCATATTGCTTGTATCCGAGTCATTTAAACAGTCTTCTTCGTTCAGTACCCTGCCGCTCCACAGCGTGTTGTCAAACAGCATCAATCCTCCCGGTTTCAGTATGTGCAGGCAGCAATCCAGATAATCGCTATAATGCTGTTTATCTGCATCCACAAAAATCATATCCGGTGAAAGCTGCAAGTCTGGTATAATATACAGGGCTTCACCTGTATGAACTTGAATTTGCTGCTGCTTTGGGTGTTTTTCTACCCATTGTTTTGCTTTCCAGGCCATTTCGGCGTTGGCCTCGATGCTGTGTAATACTCCATCGGATGAAAGCCCCTCCGCAAGGCATAGTGCAGAATAACCCGTAAAAGTGCCAATTTCCAAAATACATTCTGCTTTAATCAGTGCAGCCAGTATGGAAAGTAACCGACCTTGCAACTGCCCGCTCAGCATACGCGGATTGGTAGTGTTTCGCCACGTGTAAGCCGTGAGGTTTTGCAGCAATTCCGGCTCGGGACTGCTGTGTTCTTGGCAATACTGATGCAGGTCATCCTGCCAGTCTGGGTGCATATTGCAAATTTCGGGTTAATTATAAAAAAAATATAAATTTCTTATAGATTGTTTATCAATCATTTAAACTCCATAGAGAGATCGAAATTATGGATTTTTCGCATAAAAATGAAAAAATTTTGAGATTTCAAAAAAAAGTGTACTTTCGCGAGACAATAGGATTAAAAAATTATGTACTGGACATTAGAACTTGTAAGCTATCTGGATGATGCTCCATGGCCAGCTACCAAAGACGAGCTCATTGATTATGCCATTCGTTCCGGCGCACCGCTGGAGGTAATCGAAAACCTGCAGGAACTGGAAGATGACGGAGAACCCTACGAGAGCATCGAGGAAATCTGGAGTGATTATCCTACGGATGAAGACTATTTCTTCAACGAAGACGAGTTGTAATTTACGAAAAAGAGAAACCTTTGAAGGCCGCCCAAAGCGGCCTTTTTATTTGACAAAAATAATGGTGTTTTTTTAGTGATAACATCACTGGTATTCAGTTAGAAACGAAAAGTGAGCTCTGCCCTGTCAGGCAGTTTTTGCCATGAAGGCTCTTTCTAGGTATACATGAATGTATATACCCTAGGTTGCTCGGTGGCTTGTATTACACTCAAAACACAGGCAGCAGATGGATTAACATAAGCACCGGTATCCAAAACTCTCAGATATACCATATTTCTTACATCATAGCTAAATTGTATAATAGTTTCTGCCACGTTGGCCACAGAATCCGCAAAATACACCTGCTTGACGTTGCTCACACGTTGCACGCTCTCAGGTCCATCGCAAACATCCGGTTTCAAAAACCCCAAAGGTAAGCGCGCTGAAGGGTAGAAGCTTCATGTAAAAAAACTTACAAGGTACGTTTCACCTGTTCTTCGGTGTATACTTCCAGATAGTCACCTACTGCTATGTCGTTGAAGTGCTCGATCTGCAAACCGCACTCGAAACCGCGCAGCACTTCCTTCACATCGTCCTTGAAGCGTTTCAGCGATGCGAGTTCGCCAGTATGAATTACCACACCGTCGCGTATGACGCGGATTTTGTTTTTGCGTTCTACTTTTCCGTCTGTAACCATACATCCTGCTACGCTGCCAACTTTGCTGATTTTGAAGACTTCGCGCACCTCCACGTTGCCCACGATTTTCTCTACCACCTCGGGGCTAAGCATACCTTCCATGGCGCTTTTCACCTCTTCAATGGCCTGATAAATTACGGAGTGGTGGCGTATATCGATTTCTTCCTGTTCGGCCAGCTGGCGGGCTTTGGCGCTAGGTCGCACCTGGAATCCTACAATGATGGCATCCGATGCAGAGGCAAGCAGAACATCGCTCTCTGAAATTTGACCTACACCGCTGTGAATTACGGAAACCATCACTTCTTCTGTGCTGAGTTTCAGCAGTGCATCTGACAGTGCTTCCACAGAACCGTCCACATCGCCTTTCACGATAATCTTCAGTTCCTTGAAGTTCCCAATGGCCAGACGGCGTCCGATTTCATCCAGGGTAATGTGACGTTTGGTTCTTATACCCTGTTCACGAACAAGTTGCATTCGTTTAGTAGCCAGTTCTTTGGCGGCACTTTCTTCAGACATTACTACCCACATATCACCTGCGGTGGGGTTTTCGCTGAAGCCCAGCATCTTTACAGGTGTGCTGGGTGGTGCAAATTCAATTTTATTGCCACGTTCGTTGAACAGTGCACGTACTTTAGCGTAGTTAGGGCCTGCAATCATGTTGTCGCCTACCCGCAGGGTACCGGTTTGTACCAGCATACTGCATACGATACCACGTCCTTTCTCCATGGTGGCTTCTATAACCGTACCCTTGGCCCTGCAGTCAGGGTTGGCTTTCAACTCCATGATTTCTGCCTCGAGCAAAACTTTTTCAAGCAGTTTATCAACGTTAAGACCTTTTTTTGCTGAAATTTCCTGACACTGGAATTTACCACCCCAGTCTTCCACCAGTATATTCATACCGGCCAGTTGTTCGCGTATTTTATCGGCATTGGCGCCTTCCTTATCAATTTTATTAAAGGCAAACACCATAGGGACAACGGCAGCCTGGGCGTGCGCAATGGCTTCCCGGGTCTGGGGCATCACGCTGTCGTCTGCGGCTATCACTATAATTGCAATATCTGTAACCTTGGCACCACGCGCACGCATTGCGGTAAACGCTTCGTGGCCGGGCGTGTCAAGGAATGTAATTTTGCGGCTGTCAGCCAGTGTTACCTCATACGCACCAATGTGCTGGGTAATACCTCCGGCTTCACCGGCAATTACGTTGGCTTTACGAATATAATCTAGCAGCGATGTTTTACCGTGGTCAACATGTCCCATCACGGTCACAATCGGTGGGCGGTGTTTCAGGTCTTCAGGTGCATCGTTATCGTCCTCTTCCACTTCAAGCTGTGCTTCGGCGTCAACAAATTCCACTTCAAAACCAAAATCACCTGCCACCAACTGTATGGTTTCAGCATCCAGACGCTGATTAATACTTACCATCATTCCCAGCGAGAAACAGGCGGATATTACATTGGTAACAGCCATATTCATCAAACTGGCCAGGTCGTTTGCCGTCAGGAATTCTGTTACCTTAATTGTTTTACTTTCTTTTTCAAGACGTTCCCTTTCCTCCATGCGTACAAATTCACGTGCTTCTTTGCGCTGGGTTTTCAGTTTTTGTTTCAGTCCGCGGGTTTGTCCGGCACCACCCAGTTTACCCATAGTGGTTTTCACCTTATTGCGCACATCTTTTTGGGAAATTTCGGCTTTGGGATCGGTTTTTTCCTTTTCCTTGGCTATGCGTTCTTCTTCCCTGATTTTATCCTGAACGGCTACTTTTTCGCCACCTACTTTTTTGCGCTTGCGCTTACGTTTTTCACGCAGGTCATCCCGGGCTTCATCAGCGAGGTTTTTCAAGCCGCTGGGCGAATCCTTGGGAAGATTTATTTTACCGAGAACCTTTGGGCCGGAGAGTTTTTCGAATTTGGTTTCTACCTTCTCAACTTTTTCTTCCTCCTCTTCTGCCTTGGGTGGAGCGGTAGGTCCCAGAGTTTTCAACCCCTCAGCGGCAGATTTTTTAGCCTTTTTAACCAGTTTTTTCTCTTCTGTATTTTCCTCGGCCTTGGTTGATTTTCCCTTTTTGGATGCAATTGCTGTTTCTCCGAGGATTTTAGGACTGCTGATTTCTTTTTTTTGGGCCTCGATTTTTTCGGTTTCTACTACCAGCGGTGCTGGGGTAATTTCGGGCTTTGCTGCTATTGGTTTTAACGGTTCCGGTTTTTCGGTTTTCACAACCTGGGATTTGGTTGCAGTAGGGGGAGGTGGGGGTTTTCCGTCCCGGTTGGTTTTGAGTTTGTTGGCCTCTTCCCTTGCGCTTTTGTCCGCGGCAAATTCTTGTACCAGTACCTGGTACATTTCCTCTGTTATTTTGGTTGCAGGTTTTGCATCTACGCTAAAACCCCTTGCTTTTAGGGTTTCAGCCAGAATCTGGTAACTGCGATTGAGCTCGCTGGCAACTTTAGCTAAACGGTATTCCGCCATGTTTCGTGTTCAAATTTACATTTAATCCTCTGCAATGCCAATTCGGAATACTGGGGTTCGGTTCCGTCGGCATGCGGGTCGGTGGAACTAAACCTTAATATTAGTAATATCGGCGGTTAAATGTGGCATTGCTTTGCATATTTCCGCCGCTGTGGCGACAATATTTTTCATGAAATGAAAAACATCATCACCTATCAGTCTTCAAATTCAGCTTTCAGGATATCCTTTACCTGCTGAATGGTTTCTTCTTCCAGTTCAGTGCGGCGAACGAGATCTTCGCTGCTGGCTCTGAGCACGGAGCGTGCAGAGTCCAGGCCAATTTTCTTAAATTCATCAATAATCCAGGCATCGATTTCATCCAGGAATTCATCGAGTTCCACATCATCCTCATCCTGAGTTTCAACATTTACGCGGTATACCTCAATTTGGTAACCCAAAAGCTTACCGGCCAGTTTGATGTTGTATCCGCCTTTTCCAATGGCCAGTGAAACCTGGTCGGCATCGAGGAATACATCGGTTTTTTTGGCCGTCTCATCCAGTTCCATGCGGGAGATTTTGGCGGGTTGCAGAGCACGCTGAATGAACAGTGACAGGTTTGTGGTATAGTTGATTACATCGATGTTTTCGTTGCGCAGTTCACGCACTATGCCGTGAATACGAGCACCTTTCACACCCACACAAGCGCCAACGGGATCGATGCGGTCGTCATAGCTTTCAACAGCCACTTTGGCCCGCTCACCGGGCTCTCTAACGATTTTTTTGATGGTGATAAGACCATCCAGAATCTCAGGCACTTCCAGTTCAAACAGGCGTTCAAGGAATTCAGGACTGGTGCGGGAAAGGATAATGCGGGGCGAGCCTTTGTCCATGTTTACCTCATGAATAACGGCACGCAGGGTATCTCCTTTTTTATACATGTCACGGGGGATCATATGTTCTTTGGGCAAAACCAGTTCATTGCCTTCATCATCCAACACCATAATTTCACGTTTCCAAACGTTGTATACTTCACCGCTGAGAATTTCACCGCGCTTGTCTTTGTATTTGCGGAACAATTCGTCTTTTTCAAGTTCGATAATTTTACTCATCAGGGTCTGACGCGCATTAAGAATACTGCGGCGGCCGAAGTCATCCAGAAATACCTGTTGGATACAATCTTCGCCTACGGCGTAATCGGGTTCAAGCTCGTGTGCTTCGCTGAGGCTTATTTGCAGATTGGAGTCTTCCACTTCACCTTCTTCCACAATCAAACGCAGGTGATACATTTCGATATCCCCTGTTTCGATGTTGATAATGATGTCGAAATTGGCTTCGGGACCGTATTTCTTCCGCAGAATACTGCGGAATACGTCTTCCAGTACACGCATCATGGTGGCTCTGTCGATGTTCTTGAATTCTTTGAATTCTGAGAAGCTCTCAATCAGGCTCATGCCCAGCTCTTTGGTTTTGGCTTTGCTCATATCAGTTGAAAGTTATTTTTATTGTTGCATTTTTGATGTTTTCCCAGGCAATCTGAACGGGCCGGGTTTCTGTTTTTCCCCCTCTTATAACAATTATCTCTTCCAGTTGCAGCTCGTTACCCTGCATGGTTAACAGTTTGGCTTCTATGGTTGCTCCTTCTACCGTTTCGATTTCCAGGGTTCTGCCACAGTGTTTGGGCAGTTGTCTAAGATCTGAAAGAGGTTTATTGGCCCCGGGTGTGGAAATTTCGAATGTAAATTTTCTGTCTCCGAAATCGCCCTCGTCTATTTTCTGTGAAACATAACGGGTAAAGTCAGAAAGGCGTTTCATGGTAACGGGTTCTTCTCCGTCCACATAAAAACGGTAAAAACCGGCCGGGGTTCCGGTGTGGGACACCAAAAACAATTCGAAGGCAGGGGCTTCCTGCTCCACGAGTGTCTTGAGTTTGTTTTCCAAATTTGTCATAGTCAATAAAAAAGGGGACTGCTTTTGGCTTGTCCCCTTCCGTTATTTGTTTAGGAAAGTGATGCAAATGTAGGGCAAATTTTTCAATTACGCAAGTATATCAAATTCATCTCGTCAATTGCTACCGGAGCAGCAATATTACTGCCAGAAAAGATTCAATTTTACGGTCACATCTTTCTTGCTTAGTGCAACACTGACAGGATAGGCGCCGAGATACATATTCGGATTAAAGGAAACACTGCCAATCAAATCGCTTGGGTCGAGCAGATCATAATCCAAAATCTGTATATTTCTCGTGGTGTTCAGCGGTGTAATGACATGAGCAGGGCTCAACGTCCAGTTTCGGGGCAGATTGCTGGGAGCAGTATTGTCAAATCGGGCGCTGGTACCGTCTAACAATACGTCACCTGCGGCGTTGGTTATTTTGTAGAAAACATCGGGGCCGTCAAAAAAATCCCATCCGGCACCATTGGCATCCGCAAAAGGCATTGCTGTAACAGAAACACTCTGTATGGAACATTTGGTGGGAGCCGGAAGAATCGTCAGGGTTTTGGTAATACTATGTTGCCCTCCGGGTCCTGTAGCGGTAAGTTTTATGGTAAAACTTTCCCCATTTTGAAAGACATGGGATGGATTTTTTGCTGAGGAAGTGTCACCATCGCCAAATTCCCAAAGGTATCTGTCGGCATTGATGGAGGCATTTGTAAAAACAACGGTTGCAGGCGCCATGACGTCTGCTCCATTGTAGATAAAATCAGCCACCGGTGCAGATGGCTTTGGTGCTTCAGATTTCTTTTTGCAGGCTGCAAGAGTTGTGAGAGCCCCAACGGACAAAACAAACAGGGTATTTTGAAAGTTCATAATCAATACTATAAATTTCGAAAGTATGGATATGGATTGAGAAAGGCAACTTTTTGGTTTGGTATCGAAAAAAATCAGTGAGGTTCTCCATCTATGCAAAATGGCAAATGCAATCAAAACGGACAAATACCCGTTTCAAGGTCATGTTTTGATTGATGTGCGCAGTGAGGCAGAGTTTGAAAGGGGGCATATTCCCGGAGCTGTCAATATTCCGCTATTGCGCAATGAAGAGCGGGTGCAGGTGGGCACAACCTACAAGCAACAAGGCCGGGATGCAGCGGTGTCAATTGGCTACAAGTTGCTTGGTCCGCGGTTTCAAGATTTATATGAAGCTTTCAAATCGGCCGGCCCCAATCCTCTTTTTTATTGCTGGCGGGGCGGTTTGAGGAGCTATGTTTCCGCAACTCTTCTGGAGTGGGGAGGACAATCCGTGCACCTGCTCAGAGGAGGTTACAGAGCCTACCGGCAATTTGTGCAATCTGAATTGGCAAAACCGCGTAAAATGCTGCTACTTGGGGGCATGACGGGCGTAGGTAAAACAGAAATTCTGCATGTACTTACCGAAAAAGGCTTTCCTGTGGTGGATCTTGAGGGTCTTGCTTCACACAAAGGCAGCGCTCTTGGCGGTTTGGGCATGCCTTGCCAGCCTTCGGTGGAGATGTTTGAGAATTTGCTGAACAGCGCAGTTTCGGCATTCCCTGAAGACCAAACCCTTATTCTGGAAAGCGAAAGCCGCAAAATTGGTACCTGTGTTATGCCTGAAGGATTTTGGAAAAATATGCTGCAAAGCCCTGTACTTGAAATAAAGGTCTCCCAGCAACAACGCATGGAAAGACTGAAAAAAGAATATGCACAGTTTGATGCCGGAATTCTGGCAGAAAAAACAGAAAAACTCAGAAAAAGACTGGGAGGTTTGCAGTGTCAGCAGGCTACTGCAGCTATTCTGGAAGGTAGAAAAGCAGAATGGGTCAAGATACTGATGGGCTATTACGACAAATCATACCATTTTTTTATGAATGAAAATAACTACATGCCGACGGTCCAGGACTGGGACTGGCAGCAAACCGAAAAAAGCTTTGAATTGTTAAAGAAAAAACTGAAAGAACATGGAATTGAAAAATAAAATTGCAGTTGTTACCGGCGCCAATAAAGGCATAGGACTGGAGTGTGTGAAAATATTGCTGGAAAAAGGTGCAACCGTATATGGCATCTGCCGCAGTGGCTGCAGTTTACAGCACGAAAAATACTATTGTCTACATGCAGATGTAGGGAACCAGCAGCAGGTAGATGCAGTGATGGACGGTATTTTACAAATGCATGGTGCCGTAGATGTACTCATCAACAATGCCGGACTGGGTTATTTTGATATGTGCGAAGAATTAAGCGTCGACCAGTGGCAGGAGATGTTCAACACCAATGTGAGCGGCATTTTTTATTTCACCCGCAGGGTATTGCCCGGAATGAAAAAACAAGATTCAGGCCATATAGTAAATATTGCCAGCATAGCCGGTCTTGAAGGTTACCAGCAAGTTTCGGGATACTGCGCCACAAAATTCGCGGTGCGTGGCTTTAGCGATGCGCTGTATAAGGAAGTGCGGGATTTTGGGGTGAAAGTAACCTGTATGTATCCGGGAAGTGTAAAAACGGATTTTTTTAGGCACAGCGCCAATATTAAGGCCCATGACAACATGCTGATGCCGGAAGATGTAGCTGCCCAGATTGTGTATGCGCTGGAAAGCCCGGCCAACTGTCATCCGGTGAATCTGGAGATAAGACCCCTAAAGCCAAGGGGATAGGTTGTGTTATACCGTTTACCAACCATAGGTCTTTGCTCAACGCAGTGAAGTGAGACCAGGCGCTGGTGAATTGTTTAATGGTCTCATTGTTTATTGGTTAATGCATGCCGGTCTTTTGCCCATCTATCCATGCATGGCAACTCTTTCATTTTTTCATTATTCAATTCCTTCATTCAAAAAACTCCTTCAACAACAACTTTGCCCCAAAAACCATTAAACAATTAAACCAATAAACTGTTAGTCTTAACGAGGATTATGCACAGAACGGTGGACTATCCACTGTAAACTGTTAACTAATATTTGCCTTATTTTTGCAACCCAATGTCAGAAGGATTTCACGGCATAACCGTACACAAAGTAGTAAGAGAAACCGCCGATGCGGTAACCATTCACCTGAATATTCCCGTTTCACTCACCGAAACATTTTCATATACTGCCGGGCAGTACCTCACCTTTGAGGCTGAAATTAACGGCGAAAAAGTGCGTCGAAGCTACTCGCTGTGCACCTATGCACCTGCTGATGCACACCCTGCCGTAACCATCAAGCGCGTAGACCAGGGCCGCATGAGCAGTTGCATGAACAGCTCTGTGAAAGAAGGCGATGTGCTGCAGGTTATGGCGCCTATGGGCAAGTTCACCATTATTCCTGACGCAGGCCGCAGCACGCACTATGTGCTTTTTGCCGGTGGCAGTGGCATCACACCTATGATGGGCATTTCCAAAGCAGTGCTTTTGCATGAAGCCGGTAGCAAGGTAACACTGGTGTATGCCAACCGCAACCCTGACAGCGTTATTTTTAAACAGGCACTGGCCGATATGGAAAAACAGTACTCCGGTCGTTTCAGGGTCATTCACAGCTACGATCAGGCGCCGCTGACCTGGTTTGGCATGAAAGGTCACCTGACCGAAGATAAGGTGGTAAACGTGTTGCAATCCAAGATTGGCGGCTCTTATGCCGATTATCAATATTATATTTGCGGTCCGGGACCTATGATGGATGTGGTGAAAAAAAGCCTTTCCAAAGCCGGTGTGGCTGCAGGCAATGTGTTTACCGAATATTTCTCGGCCCCAACCTCGTCAGAGCCAATGGCAGAGACGGTTACAGTAGCAGCTGCATTTGCAGGAACCGCCAATGTTACGGTACATGTTTATGGAAAATCGCAACAAATAACCTGCGACGACAAAACCACCATCCTAAAGGCCTGTATAAAAAACGGCATTGATCCGCCCCACAGCTGCACCGTGGGAGTTTGCACAACCTGCAGGGCCAAGGTTACCAAAGGAGAATTGCACATGCTGGAGCGAGAAGGACTGACCGATGATGAAATTGCCAAGGGTTATGTGCTCACCTGCCAGGCGGTTCCACACAGTGGCGAAATTGAGTTGTCTTACGAGTGAGCTTAATCGCATAATTTACAGGCCTATTGGGATGCCGGCATTACTTGGGCAACCTACCGCAAAAAAACTGACGAATTATTGCTGGAAGGCTGGTATGCCAAAGACAAAACACTTTCTACACAGCTCGAACTGGCCGATTGGCTGAAATTCTTGGTTTAAGCCAGGTAAATCCTGATTTTATCCAGCAAACTGCTAAAATCTTGAGGCAGCGGTGCGGTGAAGTGCATTTTTTTTCCGGTAACGGGATGAATGAAACCCAGTTCTGCGGCATGCAGTGCCTGACGCGGCATCATATCAAAGGCATTTTCGATAAACTGCCTGAATTTGGGCAATGCGGAGCCTTTCCTGATTTGCCTTCCGCCATAGATTTCATCGCTGAAAATGGGGTGACCCTGTGAAGTAACATGGGCTCGGATTTGGTGGGTTCTGCCTGTTTCCAGACTACACTCAATCAGCGATGAAAAATAGAAGTTTTCTAGGGTGCGGTAGTGGGTGATGGCAATTTTGCCATCTTTCTCATTTTCGAAATGCTTGCTGCGTTTGCGGTCTGCGGGGTCGCGGGCCATATAGCCGCGAATGGTGCCTTCGGGCTGTTCAAATTCGCCCCACACGAGCGCCAGGTAGCGTCGGTGAATGGTGTGGTGAAAAAACTGGTTGGCCAGGTGGCTGAGGGCAAATTCATTTTTGCCCACCACAAGCAGGCCGCTGGTGTCTTTGTCTATGCGGTGCACCAGTCCGGGGCGGTGGGAAGTGTCTTTTTGTGGTAAAATACCGGCATGGTAGGCAAGTGCATTCACCAATGTGCCGCTGTAGTTGTTACAACCCGGATGAACCACCATGCCTGCAGGCTTGTTCACAATTAGCAGGTGTTCGTCTTCGTAAATAATATCCAGCGGAATGTTTTCGGGGTAAATTTCCGTGTCGCGGGGCGGTTCGGGAAGCAGGATGCGCACATCATCACCGGGCTTGATTTTGTAATTACTCTTTACGGGCTTGCTGTTCACCTGAATGCAATCGGTTTCGGCAGCGGTCTGCACCTTGGTGCGGCTGACGTTCTGAAGCTTGTTCATCAGCCACTTGTCTATGCGCATAAACTCCTGACCAGGGTCGGCAACGAAATGGTAATGTTCAAACAGGGTGCCGTCTTCGTTCAGGATTTCTTCTTCCACGCTGCGAAGTTAAGGTCATTATAGTCGTTGGTCAGCAAAATGTGATTGTTGGGTTTTGTTGCTATATTGCATGCATGGATAAGATGATGGTTTTGAAATGCCTGATGCTGTTGTTTCCGGCTGTGATTTTTTTACAATCGGGGTTGGATAAGCTTTTCAAGATGGAAGGTAACAAAACCTACATTCTGTCTGTATTTAAAAAAACCTTTTTAAAACCGATATCTGGTACTTTGTTTTATCTGTTAATGATTTTAGAACTTGCCTGCGGAATGATGGCGATTACCGGATTTTTTACGTTGGTGTCACGGGATGATGAAACGATAGGATATTTCACATTTTTATTGTCCGTAATTACCCTCACCGGTTTGCTGGCCGGACAGCGCATTGCATGCGATTATGCGGGTGCAGCAGGTATTATACCGTATCTGATTCTGGCCTTTTTGGGATTGTATTTATTTTCGGTATAGTAAAATTTAATTGGAATAAAACAAAAGCCCCGTCGACGTGATGGGGCTTTTGTTCATTGAATATGAAGTATGTTTATTTGGCTCTCTTAAAATAGAAGCGACTGATAAAAATACCGTCATCTCCATTTACACTGGTGGAAGACTCCACGCCAGCCACGATGTTCACAATTTCCCAGCCCTCATTGAGCATGGCATTTACTTTACTGTTGATAACAGCATCATTTGCAGCAATATTCTGAAAACGGATACCGCCGAGGTTAAAAAAGTTAAGCAGTTTGGTTTCCTCAAAATTATTTACTCGGATTTCGCTGCGATCGGATTTGTTGCGTTCATTGTCTTCTTCTGTGCGTGTGGTTGTGAACGCTTTGTAGTCGCGCTGTTCCAGCGTATAAATCATTCTGGAGCGCCCAACGCCACTGGGAAGAATAGATTCTACCACAGTAAATGAAGTAAATTCATACTGGGCAGCTTTGCTTTTCTCTTCTTTTGCGGAAAAGGAATACATCAAAAATGCCACGGTTATAACAGCAACAGGTGCGAGGATTAAGGTTATTTTTTTCATGATTTATGAGTTTTAATATTTTTCAAATTTACCCTTTTCAGCCGGTGTCAAGATCATTTTTCTGACAAATTGACAAAATAAATTTTATAAATGCTGTTCTTTCAGTTCCCAAAGGCCCACATTTTCCACGTGCTGGGTGTGTGGGAACATATCCACCGGTTGAATCTTTATCAGTTGGTATTTTTCATCAAGCAGTTTTGCATCTCGGGCTTGTGTAGCAGGATTACAGCTCACGTACACAATGCGCGGTGGTTCGGATTCCAGAATGCGTTTTACCACATTGGGGTGCATCCCGTCACGGGGAGGATCGGTAATGAGTACATCGGGTTTGCCATGCTGTGCAATGAAATCTGCGGTTAGAATTTCTTTCATGTCACCCGCATAAAATTTCAGGTGGCTCATCCCATTTATATGCATATTTTCCCTGGCATCCATGATGGCTTCCGGAACGTACTCGATGCCCACAATTTCCCGGGCTTGGTCGGCCACATACAAAGCAATGCTGCCGGTTCCGGTATACAAATCATACACCAGCTCTTTACCGGTAAGACCAGCGAAATCTTTGGTAATGGTGTAGAGGTTTTCGGCCTGTTCGCTGTTGATCTGGAAAAAGCTCTGCGGCCTGATTTTGAACTGCAAGCCGCCCAGCTCTTCTATCAAGTGGTCATCACCATGGTAGCACTGCACTTCCAGGTCCTGCAGGGTGTCGTTTTTCTTGGGGTTGATCACATAAACCAGGGAAGTGACTTTATCGAAAGTATCCCGTATGTAATTCAGCAGTGCTTCCCTTTTCTCGGTATCATCCTTAAAAAAGCTCATCAGCACCATCCACTCGCCTTTGCGGTTGCATCGCAGCATCAGGTTGCGCATGAGGCCCTGCTGGGCAATCAGGTCATAAAAGGTATAACCGTGTGCATCGCAAAATGCTTTTACCCCTCGTTGAATGTCATTGACATAATTTGTCATTAGATGGCATTGCACAATGTCCACCACCTTATCGAACCTGCCCGGAATGTGAAATCCCAGTGCATTGGGTCTGTTGTCTGCAGTAGCATCAAAGGTGGTTATCCATCCTCGACTGCTGAAGGTGAGGTCCAGTTTGTTGCGGTATTCACGTGTTTTTTGGGCACCGAGAATGGGAAGCACTTCAAAACCAGACAATCCGGCCAGCCTTTCAAAGGCATCGATTACCTGCTGTTGTTTGAAAGCCAACTGTTCGGTGTAATCCAGATGCTGCCATTTGCAGCCGCCACAGGTCTGGTAATGTATGCAGAAGGGTTCAGCCCGTTTGTCAGAAGCCTTATGCAGCTTGACGATACGCCCCTCCTGGTAGTTTCTCTTTTTGGCTACTACCTGCACATCAGCCACATCGCCGGGTGCGGCGAATTTCACAAACACAACCTGATTTTCGGTTCTGGCTATGCAATTGCCTTCGGCAACGGCAGCCTGTATTTCCAGATTTTCAATGAGGCGCAGTTTTTTAAATTTTCGTCTCATTTTGCGGCTTTTTTGGCTTCAATTTGTTTGAGAATCTGCATGAAAGCTGGGGGTTCGTGGTATCCTGCCAGACAATAACGCTCATCGGATTTGCCCGGCTGCAGCCAGAAGTAGGAGGCAGGGAAACCAAATTGTTTGCCATGACCCAGCCAAAGAAAGAGTTCGGCATTATTCATCACTGTATCGCCAAAACGGAAGGTAGCATCCACTTCTGGGTTCATTTTTACCGGAATAAATTGGGTGTTAATTTTTGCGATGATGGCTGAATCGGTATAGGTTTCACGGTCCATCACCTTGCACCAATAGCACCAGTTGGTGTATATATCCACCAGAATCATCTTATTTTCAGCAACTGCCTTTTTGTAACCGGTTTCGAAATCAAGCCAGACAAGCGTTTTGGAGGGAGCAGGTTTTTCTACAGGGATTTTGGATCGGGATATGGATGGTCTTTTTACAGGAGCAGGCGTTCCGGAATTAGCTGTTGTTTGTGCAGCCGTTTGGTTTAGTTTCGGTGCCTTGCATGAGAGCCCCAGTAAACCCAGAAATAGGAATATAATTGGCTTCCGCATATCAGATACTATGGGTTTTCATGCTGATATCCAAGCTTTTTACTGAATGGGTAAGGACACCGAGCGAAATGTAATCAACACCCGTAGCTGCATAATCGCGAAGGTTTCCGGCATGGATAACACCTGAGGCCTCGGTTTCACAGCGGCCTGCTATAAAATCCACGGCTTCCTTGCAGGCCTTAGGGGTGAAGTTGTCCAGCATGATGCGGTCAACTGCACCGGTATTCAGGGCTTCCTTTACTTCATCGAGGTTGCGTGTTTCTACCTCAATCTTTAATTTTTTTTGATGGGTTTTTAGGTAATCGACCGTGCGGTTTACAGCGGCGATAATGCCTCCGGCCGAGTCGTTGTGGTTGTCTTTCAGCATTACCATATCATACAGCCCTATACGGTGGTTATCACCACCTCCGGTTATCACCGCCCATTTTTCGAGCAAACGCAATCCGGGTGTGGTTTTGCGGGTATCCAGGATTTTTACTTTGTAACCCTCGGTTAATTTTACCATGGCGGCAGTTTGGGTGGCAATGCCGGAAAGGCGCTGTATAAAATTGAGAAGCAGGCGTTCGGCCAGCAACAGGCTGTGCACGGAACCTGTGGCTTCCGCCAGGAGGGTTCCGGCAGGGAGATGTTCTCCATCTTTGTGATACGGATTGAAAATAATCTCTGAATCTATAATATTTAGTATGGTTTTCGCCAGTTCCATACCAGCAATTACGCCATTTTCTTTTAGCAACAACCGCGAGTGTCCTCGGGTTCCTGCGGGAATACTTGCAAGGGAGGAATGATCGCCATCACCCTGGTCTTCCTGAATACAGGTTTTGATAAAAGCAATAAGTTCCTGGCTGGTAAAATCCATGCCTGCAAAGTTGCGGCTTATTTCTCAATTTTTAGTTCATGGATACTCATGGCCTTGCCGCTGCCTCGGTAAAACACCGTGGTCTTATATTCACCGGACCGGGCTGTAAGGGAAATGACCAGAAAGTGGGCGCCATTTTCGCTTTTGCCCTGTTGCAAGGATTTGGCTGTTTTAGGTATGTTTTGTTCAAAAAATCCGGAAAGGATCATTTTGGCCTGACTTTTACTATATACCCCTTGTTTTCCGGGGGTAGTAAGCTGCACGCTGGCACTGAAGTAACTCGCTATTTCTTCCGAATTGCCCTCGGCAAATAACTGCGTAAGGCGACTTGCATCTTCAGCGGATCGCGCAGTTAAGGCGGAGAAAGCAGCAGCTACGGCAACAAAAATCGGAGGTAACATTGTATTTGTTCAAGCCAATATTATGCCAAAAAGCCCGGTTTACAAAAAGAAAGGCCCGGTAAGGGCCTTTTCTGCAATTCCATTGCGTTAAAATCAAGGCTTTACTACTTTCACTGCTGCATGTGTATTGGGTGTGTGCGCATATAACATGTATACGCCTGAAGGCAATTTTGAAATGTTCAGTGTGGTTAATTTTCCATTGGATTTGGCTTCAAGTACTATGGTGCCGGTAATATCCATTACCAGCAAATTTGTGTTTTTCGATCCAAATGCGCTGAGATCAACGGAAACTTTATCTGTGGCAGGGTTGGGCATGGTTGCTATTGAAACGGTTTTCCTGCCGGCTTTGCGAGTAGATGCACTCACTTTGTTGCAATCCCCGGAAGCATTGTATTTCATATTGCTGAAATCAATGTAGCAAGCCCAGTTGGGGTTGTCAATAAATGGATTGCGGCTATTTTGCTTGAATGAAGCATACTCTTGCCGGGCCATTTCGTATTTGGATGGTGGAAACTGCAGGTTCCAGCGTTTTAAAACTTTTTGGTCTTGTAAATCGGTAATGAACTGATTGGATGTGGGTAATGTGAAGGGTTTAGCTGCAGTATGGTATGCCGCACAAATATAAAAACATGCGCGAGCCATCATCCCTTTGGCCCGATCCGGTGGTTCGTACGCGAGATTACCGGCACTATCCTGCCCATATTTCCCGTCCAGAAACTGGAAGGTCACTGTTTTAAGATTGTTGTAAGGTACATTGCTTCTCACAGCGTTGGCTTTATTTTGATGCACAGGGAACAGTGCAAATAAATCACTGCCACATGCACTGTCTGTTACAGAACTTGATGGAATGGGCATCCAGCTTCTTGGATAGGAATGCTCCCTGCTTAGTGTATCCCAGATGATGGGAGGCACGAACAAATATTTGTAACCGGAATAATTACAAGTTAAAACCCGTTTTCCTCCTGTGGTGTCATACGCCTCAAAGTCCTCAACCATAGTAGCACCAAAGTTGCTGTAATAAATTTGGAAATGATTAGTTCTGAGTCTGGTTCTTAGTTTAGATACAAAAAAAGAATCAGTAACACTAAGGTTGCTGTAGTAGGTTCCAGCATTCAAACCTGGCGTGTTCACTTTGTCTATGGCATAGCCTGCTTGATAGTAGTTGGTGAAATTGCCGTAACCATTCCAGGCGTATACTTTTACAAAATAGCGGGTATTGGCTATAATCTGATCAATTCTAAAATTGCCCGGAGCACCGCTGGTTACCACACGGGCTTTACCCAAATATGATCCTTTCTCGTAAACAGATCCGTCGGCGGGAGTTTCTGTGATAGTGTCTTTGGAAACCAATACCAGCACGTTTTCGGCATTGGTTACGCCGGCATCAACTTTGCTTTGCCAGGCCCTAACGGTAGCAAAGTTTATAGTTGGGACAACATTGGGTTCGGTAGCGTAGATGCCACTGATGGCGTATATATTTATGGTATAAATCTGATTACCAACACCATCGTTGCTGTAAATTTTCATAGTGGCCTTTGCAGAGCCTGCAGGTGCGCCGGTAAGTTGTAGCAGCATATTCGCCTGACTTGATGCGGCTATGGCCTTTGGTGCACCGCCTGCTTTAAAATATTTTGCTGAAGCACCACTGAAGCGAATGGAATCAATTTTTAGGGAATCTCCCAATCCATTGTTTTTAAGGGTAATTGGATATAAACCAGAATTACCTGGCTGAAAATTGCCGCCGTTAATAATAGGAGAGCTTCCGTCAAAAACAGCAATTTCCGGACTGGCAGATGGTCCGGCAGGTTTTACCACCACATCATCCAGCGCCACATTAAATCCGGTTACTTTGGTGGTATAAATAAACCGTACATAACGGCTGCTATTCTTTAGCCTAACCATATGTTTGGTAAGGGTTTGCGGTAATGATTTGGTGTAGTTGCGCGCGTTGGTCCATGTCGTTCCATCAGCACTTTCTTCGATGTTAAATACCGTCCCTGCATCTGTTCCGGGGTTAGTTCTTACAAAGTATTCAATGGTGTCTGCTCTTCCCGAGTAATACAACTGAAGGTATTCACCACTACCGTCCAACCTGAGGGATTGTGGAGCTGAGTTGTAAAAGCCTGTACTGGTATATGTCAGATTGCCTGCTACTATATCTAGTTTGTGGCTCCATCCGGTAGGAGGAGTAGTTACATTGCTCATATCCCAGCTTGCCGGGAGAGACGCCTGCCCGAAAAGACCGGTGCAGATAAGCATGATTGCGGAGAATATGGTTTTTTTCATAAGGGTTTGTTAAAATGTGTAGCGAATCCCGGTCGTGTATCGGAATCCGGGTGAGACAAATACTTCGAGGTTGGTAGGCCTGAATGTATTGGCGGGATTATTGTCAATACTGCGGTGCTGGGCATCGCTAATGTACCGATTGTTGGTAATGTTCTGGCAATTGGCATATATGGACAACTGCCCGTCTTTGTAAGCCTTGAAATTATAACCTGCCGAAAAATTCATATACCAGTAAGCGGGTATTCTGAATGATTCTCTGCCCTTGTATGTTCCTATGAGAGATAAAGGGTCGAAATCTGCATAGTGTTTCCAGAAACGAATGTACTGTGCTGAAACATAAGCTCCTTTCAGTAAAGTAGGCTCCCACCGAACACTCCATGTCCATTGGCATTGAGCAGCATCGCCCACGTGCACACCGTTTGCATCAAAATCAACAATGCCTACAGAATCTCCGGCATCATCGCGAATAATGCTTCTGGCGCCCGATTTCCATTGCCAGTCGGCAAGACTTAAGGCACTTTGAATCATCATCCCATTGCCGGGTTTAATAACTCCGGCAAACTCAACACCCATGTGCCTTGCTTTCATTCCATTGATGTTGTAAGAAAACAAGTTTCCGTCAGGATCGCGGTATGACGGCAAAAAATTGGCAGGTCTGTTTTGCCAGTAAGTATAATAAGCGTTCACATCCAGGCTGAAAATACGGCTTTTATAGCCTGTACCCAGTTCTGCAGCATATACTTTTTCATTTTTGGCATCTTTCACTTCGTTGTTGTTGTTGTCAAAGATGTTGTTAAATCGGGTGGGACGATTCAAAAAACCCAGATTGCCAAAAAGATTAATATGCCGGCTCAGGTTGCGGTTAATGCCGGTTTTGAGGGTGAAGCCCGGGCGGTTCACCCAGTCGGATTTGCGCTCATTTCCGACACTGTCAAGTTTAAAGAAATCAATCCGCTGATAGGATGATTTTGTGGCGCTTGCGTTGATGAAGCCGGTTGTTCTGCCTTGTGTGTATTCCAATTCAGCGAACCCACCCGCCCAGCGCACCAAACCATCATAATTGTAGCGGAAAATATCGCCTTTATGGTAGAGCAGGTCTTTCTTTTTTGGATTAAGTTCACCATTATCCGGAACAAAATAATCTCCACCCAGTAGGTCATAAACTTCCCTATAGTGTTCTGCCCTGTAGGTTCTCAAATCTATCCCACCGGTGAAGGTAAGATTGCGGTTTATTTTGTGGTTTAACGTGGTCAGTACGCCCAGCCATTTGTGGTTATTGACATTGCGGTGCAAAATACCATAGGAACGCAGTTCAGTTGCACTGTAGTTCGGATCTGGATTGGGCACAAATGCAGAGCCTCTGGTATTTGCCCACCAGGTTCCCTGCATATTAAACAAGCCGTAGGTTTTTACCTGACTTATACTGTTAGACTGTGTTCCACCTCCGCTGGCAACCGATACATAAGCTACTGTGCTGATGAGTGTTTTTGCTGAGAATTTCCAGTCGTGTTTCAGGTATATCTGTGGTTTGTGAAACTGGTTTACCCTTTCATTTTTCCGATAACGATCTGACCAGCTGGTATCACCCGCATCCCCAACTGTGGCCTCATTCAGCCAGCCCCAGTGCTGGTTGTATTTCCGGCCCTGATTAACGGGCATTCCGCCTACCACAGTGTCCATGCCCAGCGATTTGGCAAGCCCCACATCATATAAACTCAAACGGGCCCTGAAACTGCGCTGACCGTGGCTTTGCGGAGCACCAATAGCCGTGAATGACAAGCTGTGTTTGTTGCCAAACTTCTTTTCAATACGGCCATAGTAACTATACATGTCATCAAACAAACCATCCACATAACCAGTACTGCTTCTTTTGGTAAAACTGAAAATGGCACCCCAGTTACCCGGCAACTTAACGGTATTGATCGTGGTTGAATATTTCTGGTATCGGGAATCGCCAAATTCCGCATTCACAGAAGCTTTAAATTTGGGTGAAACCCCGCGTGTGATGATATTCATTGTGCCACCCACGGCAGGGTTGGCAATGCGGCTGCTGCCCAGACCGCGCTGAACCTGGGTAAGTGCCGTTACTTCGCTCAAACCAAACCAGTTGCTCCAGTAAACTTCACCGTTTTCCATGTCGTTTACCGGAATACCATCTATCATTACGGCGATATTTCGTTGGTTAAAACCACGTATGGTTATGCGTGCATCGCCGGCACCGCCGCCCTGCTGGGTGGCATACACGCCGGGCGTGACGTTCAGCAGCATGGGCATATCGGCACTACCCAGCTGTTCACTGATTGTTTTTCCGTTCAGGTTGCTGTAGGCAATGGGTGTTTTGCGGTCTTTGGCCACCGATGCGATAATCTGCACGGCCTGCACATCTGTGCTCAGGTTTTCCAGTCTGAAGACGATGTTTGGAATGAGACTGCGATCCCCGATGAGACTGATGGTGTCGTTGCTGTAGCCGTCCAGTGAAGCTGCCAGGGTGTGATTGCCCCCGACAAGTTGCAATGTAAATGAACCGTCTGATGAGGTAATGGCTGAAACCGCTCTGCTACTTACAACAGCGCCTTTAAGTCCTTCACCGGTAAGGGCATCTGTCACTTTGCCCACGATTTCCACCTGTGCGTCAGCAAATTGTGCAATACACAGGGTGGCCAGCAACAGCGCTATTCTCATTGTTTGATGAATCGGGTGGTATAGGTTTTATTGCTAGTGGTAATTAGCTGTAACTGATAAACACCTGCACTCAGTTCAGCGGTATTCAATGTTGAGATTGCAAAACCATTGGGATATTGCATGTCGAATGCAAGTGCTGCTTTTCTGCCCAGCGCATCGGTTACGTAAGCAGCCGTAACTGTTGCATCTACAAATGCGTTGATATTGCCCGTGGTAGGGTTGGGAAAAACCTGTGAAACTGCAACGGGTGTGGCTTTTACCTGTGCCGGAAATTTGTTGCAGATGCAATTGTGCATGCGGAGTGAATCAAAAGTGTTTACCGGATAAACTTCAAATTCCTTGCGAGGATTGAAGTTGGCGGGGTTGGTTTTTATTCCTGTTGTTATCGATGCTTTGCGGATTAGGGTTTTGTCTATGGTACACCACAAACCTAAACCGGTGTTGTGTGGGAATGAATCGCTCCACCCAATGGTGCGGCTGGGGTTTGAGGGCAATTGGGGCTGTTGGCCTATTTTGCCGAAAATATCTACGGGAACCCATTGATTGTTGCCGGTATTTAATTTGTCGAGACTCAGTGCGTCATCGCCATTGAAGCTCATGGAAAACGAGGTGTTGTAATCTTTAGAGAGGAATAAATCTGCCTTGATACGCAGGTTGTAGGTTACGGGTGTGTCCTGGCCGGTCTGGGTGGTGTCGCGGCGGTCAATCACTAAAACTTTTACTTCGTTGCTGCCAATGCTACCCGAAAGTACATCGCTGTACTGGCTTCCCCAAACTGCCGAACCATTTTGCCAGCGGGTAATGCGGTATCCGCTCAGGTCAATGGCAGTAGGGCCAGGATTATATATTTCAAGAGCCTTATTGTTACGTGTGCCTTCGATATACTCGGAAATGAAGAGTTCGTTGCATTGAGCATGTGCGACTGATGCACAAAGTATCGCAACAATTGCAAAAAAGGTGTTTTTCATTTGGAATTATCATGCGAATTTCGTATATTGAGATTAAGAAATTGCTACGTGGTGTTATCATTTTACGCACATAGCGGTAAAGTTTGTTAATTTGCAGTTGTTGAGGGTTTCAATTCTTTTTTTGATCAGTGTTTTAGGCGTTTCCTGCGCTCCGTACTGGATTAGTGGTGGCAGTGGAGTGAACCTGACAATCAAGTCTTCTGTTCCCAAGGACAGTTCCATGATGGCATTTATTGCCCCTTATAAAGATTCACTGAAAACATTTATCGCCGGTATTGTGGGTAAAACCGATACCGGTTATTTCCCCGAAAGGCCCTGCAGTAACCTGTCCAACCTAAGTGCTGACCTTGTTTTTGGTTTTGCCGATTCCTGCCTTAAAATTCAAACCGGTTTCAGTCTGGATTTGGCGGTTCTGAATATGGGCGGACTTCGCATGGCCTTGCCGAATGGCGAAATCACCATGGGAAACATGTTTGAGGTAATGCCTTTTGAAAATAGTGTGGTAGTGCTGAAACTCAGCGGAAGCAGTATGGACAGCCTTTTAAGGCATATTATCCGGCGCGGTGGTGAGCCTGTTTCCGGCTTGAAACTGGAGGTAGATGAAAAACAGCAATATTCTGCATGGCTGGGTCAGCGCCGATTCGACAGTCGTCGCGATTACTGGGTGGCTACATCCGATTATCTTACCTTTGGCGGAGATGGTTTTGCCATGTTCAAAAACCCCATTCAAATTTTATATCTCAAAAAAACCGTCCGCGATGTGTTGATTAGAGGTGTGCAGTCTGAAACACAGCAGTATGGTGTGGTTCAGAAAAGAACAGAAAGGAGGATAGTGTATGCCAACGAGGCGGGAGTTCCTAAGAAATAGCAGTTTACTGGCAGGCGGGCTGCTGCTGGCCCCGGATGCTTTGTTTGCCAAACGCGAAGCGCAAAAGCTTTTAATCCTGCATACCAATGACTTTCACAGCCGGCTGGAGTCTTTCCCCGATAACCATCCCAAATACCCGGGACAAGGCGGAATTGCCCGCCTGAAAACCCTGATTGATCAACAGCGCAGCAGTGGTGATTTTAGTTTATTGCTGGATTGTGGCGATGTTTTTCAGGGAACGCCTTATTTCAACCGATTTGGCGGAGTTCCTGAATATAAATGGATGAACATGGCGGGTTACGAGGCCACTACTTTGGGCAACCACGATTTTGATATGGGTATGGAACACCTGGCCGATCTGATTCACAACTACGCCCGGTTTGCTGTTGTAAACTGCAATTACGATGTCAGCAAAACCCCGCTAAAAGGGCTTATTAAGCCTTTTTTGGTCGTTAACAAAGGCAAACTGAAAATCGGTATCACGGGTGTTGGTATTAATCCCGAGGGCCTGATACCTGCACATTTGTGCTTAAATATGGTATATAACGACCCTGTCTCATCGGTGCAGGAGCAGGTTGATATTCTGAATAAAAAGATGCATTGCGATACCGTGATAGTGTTGTCTCACCTTGGGTTTGAATATCCCGGTAACCAGATCAGCGATAAGAAGCTGGCGGCAGACACCCACGGTATTCAGTTTATCCTTGGCGGACACACCCATACTTTTCTGAATGATGGTCCGGTAGGCATTGACAACAAAAAGGGAAGAAAGGTTGTTGTGAACCAGGCGGGCTGGGCCGGTCTGGTGCTGGGCACCTTGCGGCTTGATTTTAAATAGGCATTACGAAAGCGCCATGGCGATGATATCGGCCTGTTCTTTGTCGTGGGTTTTTTTATAGCCAGTAGCGGGGCTTGCACTGTTTCCGCGACCAATGTAGCGGAGCGCCACAGGCCAATCGTAGCGCATCAGGTGGAACCAGTAACCTTGGTTTCGGGGTTCTTCCTGTACCCAGCAGAATTCAGCATTCTTATACTGCTTAAAAATATCCTTCAGTTTCCATTCGGGCAGGGGATACAGCTGCTCCACGCGTACAATGGCCACATCTTTTAACTTGCGTCCATTGCGTGCCTGCAGCAGGGTGTAGTAGATTTTACCGGTGCAGAACAATACACGGCGGGCCTTTTTTACTACCTCAGTATCGGAGTAGATATCCTGGAAAGAACCTTCAAAATCGTCGATATTGCTGGTGCACAGCGGGTGACGCAGCAGGCTTTTGGGACTCATTACAATCAGTGGAACCTGAAAATCGCGGTTCAGCTGACGGCGAAGTGCATGGAAAAGGTTGGCAGGCGTACTTGGATACAAAACCTGCATATTGCCACCGGCACAAAGCTGCAGATAGCGCTCAGGGCGGGCACTGCTGTGCTCGGGACCTTGTCCTTCATACCCATGTGGCAGCAGCATGGTAAGTCCGCTGAATTTGCCCCATTTGGTTTCGGCACTGGCAATGAACTGGTCAATCATGATTTGCGCACCGTTGGCAAAGTCACCAAACTGAGCTTCCCAAATGGTGAGTCCTTCGGGCAACATGGAACTATAGCCGTATTCAAAGCCCAGTGCTGCGTATTCGCTCAGCAGGCTGTTGTATACACCAAAGCGGGCTTGTTTTTCGGAAATATGCTGCAGCGGAATAAATTCCTGCTCGCTGTCTTCCTTTTTCACCACCGCGTGTCTGTGGCTAAAGGTGCCACGTTCCACGTCCTGTCCGGCAATACGCACGGGGTGGCCTTCGTCAAGCAGGGTTGCGTAAGCAAGCAGTTCGCCCATAGCCCAGTCCAGGGTGCCGTTTTGCAGCATCTTTTTGCGGTCGGCAAAGAGGTTCTGTATTTTTTTGATGGGCAGGTTATCTTCTGGGATGGAGGTAATTTTATTACCCAGTTCCAGCAGTTTTTTCTTTTTAACGCCGGTTTTTACTTCTTTGCTGAAATCTTTTTCTGTGGGGTGCCGAAAACCATCCCATCGGTCTTTAACTGTCTTTTTACCCAGTTTCAGGTCGCCTTTGGCTTCCTCAAACTTTTCCTGCAGCAGTTGTTTGAACTGCAGTTCCATTTCAGCAGCCAGTTCGGCATCGATTTCGCCCCTTGCTAGCAGTTTTTTCTTGTAAATCTCGCGTGGATTGGGGTGTTTGTCGATGAGTTTATACATAAGGGGCTGAGTGAAACGGGGCTCATCACCTTCATTGTGGCCGTATTTGCGGTAGCCCAGCAAATCGATAAAAATATCGCTGTTAAACTCCAGTCGGTATGCCATGGCCAGTTTCACAGCGTGTACCACGGCTTCCACATCGTCGGCATTTACGTGCAGTACAGGACACAAGGTAACCTTGGCCACATCGGTGCAGTAGGTACTGGTTCTGGAATCGCTGTAGTTGGTGGTGAAACCAATCTGGTTGTTGGTTACCACGTGGATGGTTCCGCCAATGTAATATGCTTCCAGTCCGCTCATCTGCACCACCTCATACACAATGCCCTGACCGGCAATGGCGGCATCACCATGAATCAGGATAGGACAAATTTTGCTTACATCGTTGCCGTATTTGGTATCGAGTTTGGCCCTTGCCAGACCTTTAACTACAGAGTTTACAGCTTCCAGGTGGCTGGGATTGTCTGCCAGTCGCAGGTGTACGGTTTTACCGCTTGCGGTTTGTACATCTGTGCTGTAGCCTAAGTGGTATTTTACGTCACCTTCGAAGTCCTCATCTTCTTCATTTTGGAAAACTTTGCCTTCAAATTCACCAAAAATCGCGCTGTATTGTTTATTAAAAACATTGGCAAGTACATTCAGGCGGCCGCGGTGGGCCATGCCCATCACAAATTCTTCAACTCCAAGTCCGGCGCCATACTGAATAACCGCATCCAGCGCGGGTATCAGGCATTCAAGTCCTTCTACCGAAAAGCGTTTTTGTCCTATGTATTTGGTATGGATGAAGTTTTCAAAAACGGTAGCCTGGTTGAGTTTCTTGAGAAAATGGCGTTTCTCGTCTAAGGTCAGATCAGGATTGTTGCGTGTTTTTTCAAAACGTTCCTGTAGCCAGCCCCTGCGGCGGGGGTCGCGGATGTATGAAAATTCACAACCGATGCTCTGGCAATACGTTTGCTCCAGCTGTTCAATAATATCTATAAGTTTTGCTTGTCCCAGACCTACTTCCACGCCGGCACTAAAAACTGTTTCAAGATCAGCTTTGCAGAGGCCGAAGTTTTTAATATCCAGGGTTGGGCTGTATTGGCGGCGTTCGCGCAGGGGGTTGGTTTTGGCAAACAAATGTCCGCGCTGTCTGTATGCATTGATGAGGTTTAAAACCTGAATTTCTTTGGGTGCATCTTCGCTCACGGGCCCGCCGGCCTCGGCTTTTCCGGAACCTATGTCAAATCCTTCAAAAAACTTTCTCCATCCAAAATCCAAACTCTCCTTATCGGCGCGGTACTGCTCATACAACTGGTCAATGGCCGCAGGGTCGGCGTTCAGAAGGTAAGAATCATCGGGCTGGCTCATATTACGTGATTATGCGCAAAATTAAGCACTGCACCTCATTTTCGGTACAACAAATCACGAGGGGTTTTTCAGGTACTTTTTGATCCTGGCTTGTGGGATTGAAATATAAATGGGACCCTCTGCATAGGATGCTATTTCGTATTGGTTGAAAAGGGAAAATATGCCTTCCGCATTCAGACCAAAATTGTCGGTAAGGTGAAACTTGTCATTGTTAAACCAGTAACCGGCCTCATTTAAAGGTGTTTTTGATGACAGGTTTTTATCTTTACGGAAGATGTCTTCTGCCATTTTGAGAACAGCGACCGTATCGGTAAACAATTCCTGCCAGTTTTTTATCCGATTTGCCCCGGGTAATTCAAAAACCATATATTGGGTTCCTCCAATGGG
>Ga0194121_10002116_pt1 | contig 32046 bp, 34 predicted proteins | sample TA2MahCa50mmetaG_FD_148609 | JGI IMG/M metagenome (GOLD analysis project Ga0194121, IMG submission 148609) | Freshwater microbial communities from Lake Tanganyika, Tanzania - TA2015020 Mahale Deep Cast 50m | ecosystem: Environmental > Aquatic > Freshwater > Lake | place: Tanzania: Lake...
CCTCGCCACGCTCGCCGGCGAGCGTCTCCGTGCCGCCGTGGCGGCGCCGGCGACCGGCCGGGTCCCGCCCTTGACCCTCCGGCTCGCGATCCGCGCGCCCTCGGCCAGCACCCGCAGCTTGGCCCAGACGACGTCCTCCGCGACCATGGTGTAGCCGGCGACGGTCGAGAAGCCGCAGTCCGTGCCGGCGATCACCCGCGCGGGATCGCCGCCCATCACGTCGACGAACAGCTCGATCCGGTCCGCCACCACCTCCGGGTGCTCGAGGTAGTTGGTGGTGACGTCGATCACCCCGGGGATCAGGATCATGCCGCGCGGCGGCGGATTCTTCTTGAGCGTCTTCCAGTCGTGCTGGTGACGCGGGTTGGCGCAGGCGATGCTGAGCGCGCCCACGCGCGCTGTGTAGAGAATGGGCAGCAGCGGGGCCAGGTCGACGTCGTCGACGTGGGGGCCGTCCCAGTTGCCGAAGCACACGTGCAGCCGCACGCGGTCGGGCGGGATGTCGGCCAGGGCCACGTTCATGGCGTCGACGTGGATCCGGATGCGGTCCAGGAACTCCCGCAGCGGGCGCCCCTGGAACATGAAGGAGCGCTCCATGGCCAGGTCCGGCGCGTCGAGCTGCAGCACGTGGCCCTGCGAGACGATGTAGTCGTACTCCGCCTTCATGGCCCGGGCCAGGCCGTACACATAGTCCCGGTCCGTGCGGTAGTCGGGATTGGCCGGATCGCGCAGGAACGTCGTGCTGATGATCCCCGGGGAGGCCGCGGTGACGAAGGTCTCCGCGAAGCGCTTCGGGTGGCGCTGTAGCGAGTCGGCGAACGAGGAGAGCTCGAGCTTCGCGTCGGCTAGGTCGGGCTGGTACTGCACGGCGCGCTGGCACTGGAAGCAGTTGAAGAGCTTTGCGGTCAGCTCGCCGGGCCGCGCCAGGCGCTTCGTCAGCATCTCGCCGTACTTCGGAAACTTGGCGATGTCGGTCATCCCCTTGCGGGGCGACACGCCGCCCCAGCCCGACAGGCGCACGCTCGCGTAGGTCTGAAACCCCACGCGAGCCTCCTCGCCGTCGCTGCCGATGTCGACGCCGCTCTCGAGCTGCCGGCCCACCACCCAGTCGGTGGCGGCCTCGATCTCCCGGCGCAGCTCGCCTTCGTCGACGGGCCGCCCGTGGTCCCGCTCGATGAGCAGCCGGGCCAGCGTGTCGGTGCGCGGCAGGCTGCCCGCGTGCGTGGTCAGGATCCGGCGCTCGCTGGTCTTCATCGCTCGCTCATCCCGATCCGCGGCGGCGGTGAACCCTCGATGCCGCCGTCGAGCCGCGCCGCGACGGCCGACAAGGGCTGGTCACGATCGGCCTCGCTGACCCGTCTCGCGATACCTGCACGGTGGAAATGGCCACTCATGGTAACGCCCCGCCCGCGCGTTGCAAGGCCGTGAGCATGCCGGTCTGCCTGCCCCCCGTGGTGCGCGCGAGCGCCGGGCCCGTAGAGGTCGCCGAGCACCCGCGTGGACCTGACCAGCGCCGACGTCAAGGCCACGTACGACAAGATCGTGTTCCCGCCGGAAGCGGCCCGCAGCCCGCGGAAGATCTATGGCCATTCGCGGAGGTTCGCGCGTGGTCTGGGCACACTGCGGGCACACTGACGCTCATCTCGGCGCTCGCCGCAGGCCCCGCTTTGCATGCGTGACCACTTGTAGTCATACTATGGCCATGAGGAATGTCCGGATCGCGGAGCTCAAGGCACGGCTCAGCGAATACCTCCGCGCAGTACGCCGGGGCGAGACCATCGCCGTCCTGGACCGCGAAACACCCGTTGCCCAGATCATTCCCGTGCGCGAGCGATCGGCGCTTCGCGTCCGAATGCCTGCGCCCGGAGCACCGCCGCTGAATCGCGTCACGCGGGCGAAACCGCTCAAGCTGAATCTGGACGTCGTCCAGCTGCTCCTCGAAGAGCGGCAGGGGCCCAGGTGATCGCCTACGTCGATGCGTCCGTCCTCCTCCGCGTCGCACTGGCTCAGCCCGACGCCCTGTCCGAGTGGCCGCGAATCCAGCGAGGTGTTTCGAGCGCGCTCGTCACGATCGAGAGTCTCCGAACGTTGGACCGCCTCCGGCTGCGCGCCCGACTCGCCGATACGGAAGTCGCAAGCCGCCGAGCCACGATCCTTGCGCTCATCGATTCGCTCGAAGTGGTGGAGATCGACGCGGTGATCCTCGATCGCGCCGCCCAACCCATGCCCACGGAGCTTGGGACTCTCGATGCGATCCACCTCGCCACGGCACTCCTCTGGAAGGAAATGACGAGCACCGATCTCGTCATGGCCACCCACGACGGGGCGCTCGCTCTCGGCGCCCAGGCCCACGGATTGCCAGTCGTCGGTATGGCGCGGTCATAGGAACACGCCGTCGTGATGGTTGCCGCCTGCCAAAGACGGCAGAGAAACTGGACCGGTACGTTCTCAGGTAACGAGCTCTCCGGGAAACCCGGGGCGGTTCACCTCTGCATCATCGCGAAGGACTACTACGGCTGCCGCGCGCGGATGGAGTCTGGACTATGCTCCAACGAGATTCGCATCCATCGGGCGGCGATCGAACAGCTCGTGGTCGACGAAATCGCCGCGTAAGCTTCCCCGTCCCGTAGACCGTTTGGAACTAGACTCTCGCCGGGTGGAGAGGAGCCCCCGATGCGAAAGTCCCGGTTCACGGAGAGCCAGATCGTCGCCATCCTCAAGCAGGGCGAGGCGGGCGTGCCGATCGCGGAGATCCTGCGGCAACACAACATCAGCAAGGCGACGTACTTCCAGTGGCGGTCGAAATACGCCGGCGCCTCGGTCGACGAGCTGAAGCGGCTGAAGGAGCTCGAGGCCGAGAACGCGAAGCTGAAACGGATGTACGCGGAGCTGGCGCTCGAGAATGCGGCGATCAAGGACGTGTTGAGCCGAAAGCGGTGACGCCGTCCGCGAAACGAGAAGTCCTGGGCATGCTGGTGGGCGAGCATGGGCTCTCCGTGCGCCGCGCATGCCAGGCCGTGAGGCTCTCGCGGGCGGCGTACTACCGGCCTCGACCATCGCAGCTCACGCGGGACAGCGACGTCGTGACGGCCTTGAATGACGTGATCGCCCGGCACACGCGCTGGGGCTTCTGGAAATGCTTTCATCGGCTGCGCCGCGCCGGCCACCCCTGGAACCACAAGCGCGTCCACCGCGTGTACTGCGCCCTACGACTGAATCTGCCGCGGCGGACGAAGCGGCGGATCCCGGCCCGTCTGCGGCAGCCGCTGGTGGCGCCGGTCCGGCTCAATGAAACGTGGGCGCTCGATTTCATGACCGACACGCTCTACGACGGCCGCCGCTTCCGCACCTTCAACGTGATCGACGAGGGCAATCGCGAGGCGCTCGCGATCGAGATCGGGACGTCGATTCCGAGTGCGCGCGTGATTCGGGTCCTCGACGATCTCATCCGGCTCTACGGCCGGCCCGCTCGCTTGCGCGTCGACAACGGGCCCGAGCTCACCGCAGAGGCCTTCGTGGAGTGGTGCACGGCGCACGGGATCTCGATCGGCTACATCCAGCCGGGCAAGCCGGATCAAAACGCCTTCATCGAACGCTTCAATCGCAGCTACCGCGAGGAGGTGCTCGACGCGCATCTCTTCGACGCGCTCGACCAGGTGCGCGAACTCTCCGACGCTTGGTTGGAGATCTACAACACCGAGCGGCCCCACGACAGCCTCGGCCGGGTGCCGCCGCTCACGTTTCTACCGAGGCCAGACATCCCGGTGGAGTCTAGCTTCGCGCTGTCTACTTGACGGGGAAGCTTACGGCGTCGTGCCTGCTCGTATTGGAAGTCATCGCGGACCGTTGCTCCTTTGAGCCGGTGGGCGTCGAATACTTGCTCAAGCAACTGGCTTCTTGCGACGTTGATTGCTACTCGAGACGAGTCGCAAACGATCCATCGCCTCCCAAGCTCCTCCGCTGCAACCGCCGTTGTTCCCGATCCGCCGGTTATATCCAAAACGAGATCACCCGGCGTCGGCCCGCCGCTCTCCGTGCAGAACACCCACTTCTTCTACAAGCTTCTCGAGAAGGCCGAGCTGCGCCGGGTGCGCTTCCACGACCTCCGCCACACGTTCGCAAGCCTGCTGCTTCAGAACGGGGAGTCGCCGACCTACGTGAAGGAGCAGATGGGGCACTCGTCCATCCAGGTGACCGTGGACGTCTACGGGCACCTGATCCCCGGTGCGAACCGTCAGGCGGTCGACCGTCTGGACGACGCGACCGGGCGCAACCCCCGCGCAACCAAGCGTCCGGCCGTGATCGAGTCCTAGAAACACGAAACCCCCGAAACCGTTTCTGATTTCGGGGGTTTGCCGTGGTTGCGGGGGCTGGATTTGAACCAGCGACCTTTGGGTTATGAGCGCGCTCACCCGTTTTCGGCCTTGTTGGGCGCCGTCGGGGGCGATCCTGCTTTCTCGTTTCCTCTCGCGCACTTGGCGCGTTTTCCTTCGGCGTCCGTCCGCCGCCGTCAGCGGCCGTTTGGCGCCGTTTATTCATAATGCATTCATAAGAGCTGACGTAGTCGGGCACGCCCAGACGCGCTTCGAGCCGCGCCGCCGCCGTCCGCTTCTCGTTCGGGAAGAGATGCCCGTAGCGGTCGAGGGTGATCTGGGCGGAGGCGTGGCCGAGCTGGGCCGAGATGTATTTGATGTTCTCGCCGCCTTGGATGAGTGCGCTCGCGTAGAAGTGCCGGAGGCTGTGAATCCGGACGTGCCGGAGTTCGGCCTTCACGAGCGCCGGCGCCCAGACGCGGTGCCGGAGGTTATCCGGGTCGACGGCGGCTCCCTCGGCGGTCACGAAGACGAGGTCGTCGGGCGGCACCGGAGGCTCCGCGTAGCGCGAACGCCGCAGGCCTGAGAGAACCGCGAGCAGCTGGTCGCCGACGTCGATCGCCCGGCGCGATTGCTTCGTCTTCGGTCGGTAGAACTCGCCCTTGTAGAGGGTGCGGCGCACCCAGATCCTCTTCACCTCCCAGTCGATGTCGCCCCACTGGAGTCCGAGGAGTTCGCCGAGCCGCATCCCGGTGAGGGTCGCCGTGAGGAAGAGCGGGTAGTAATGGGGGTCGAGGGCGTCGAGGAGGCGGTTCACCTCCTCGGGGTCGAGGATCTCGATCTCCGGATCGTCGTCCTCCCGGATCGCGCGCGGCCGGCGGAGCGCCCGGCTGCCGTGGAGGCGATTCATGACGAGGTGGCCGGCTTCGACCGCGTCGGCGAAGAGTTTGTGGAGGATGACGAGGTGGTTCCGCAGAGTCTTCGGCCGGAGCTTCCCCTCCTGCGAGGCGAGATAGGCGTTCACCTCGGTGACGCCGATCGCTGTGAGCGGGCGGTCGCCGAAGGCGGGGATGAGCTGGCGGTTGAGGACGCTCCGGTAAGCACTCGCTGTCGAGGGCTTCAGGTTCCCCAACCCCTTCGCCCAGCTCGTCGCGTACTCGCGGAACATTGCCGGCGTGATCTCGCGATACGTCCCGTCGTGAAGCGCCTTCAGGCGTTCGGCAAGGACCCGGGTCGCCTCCTTCTTCGACGGCCCCACGGCCTCGCGCTTGAGGCGCGTGCCGACGTAGTAAGCGATCGTGTAGTGGGGACTGAGCCAGGTCCGGCCGTCCTTCAGCCGGATCCTCTGCCGATAGATCGAACCTTGCTGACGATGCATTCGCTCTCCTTGGTCGTCGTGTTCTTCTTCTTGTCGATAGACCGGCCTCCCTTCGAGGTCAATGCGCAGAAATGGATACGGTTGCCGCGGCCGACACGTCCGACTTCGTCAGCGTTCCTGAAGACGGGTCGGGCCGGAGGATCGCTCCTCCGGCCCGAGTTGCCCTAGCGCGACCGCGCGAGCGTATCGAAACCGCTTCCCGCTTGCCGCTTCACCCACGCCTCGACGTCGGCCATGTTGAAGCGGTACGTGCGGCCGATCCTGACATGCGGGAACTGCTTGAGCCTGCCGGCTCGCATCAGCTCCCACAGCCGGTTGCCCGGCCGCTTGCCACGGGACACGATCCCGAGAAACTCCGCGACCTCTGCCAGCCCGACGAGATGTTGGCTCATCGCCAATCCTCCGTCGCCGGAGGTCGACTCAGAGTCAATCTCTCCGCGACCTCACTCTTGCCTGATGGCCGAGTCCAGGCTGCGGTGAGCCGGGGGAGCCGCCGGTGTTCCGGCGGGGGTGTCCCCTGCTCAGGAGGATGGTCGCGCTACCGACCGAAAGGTGTCAAACGAAATGTGATTTCAGGGTTCGTCGGGAGTGCTACATCACAGCGCTACGGCTCGCTAAACTACCGCACACGAGTGTAACGGCGAGGGGGAGCGATGGCTGGCTTGACATACCAGGACCTGAAGCCCTACCAGACATATTTTGTTTTCCGCGCATCGGCACCGCTCAGTCGTGCCATGTTAACGGCGCTTGGGGAAGAACTGGCGGCAATCCTCAATAAGGACGTGGCCGAGGCAGACGATCGGTGCCACGTTCGGAAACTCTTGGCGACGGAGCAGTTTGATCGCGATTTTGTCGCAATCTATACCTATCGACGCACCCCAAGAGTGCGATGGGCATCCGGGCCGGATGCGCCGCGCGATACCGAACATCATCTCGCCCTACTCCTAAGCCATCAGCACACGCTCTTGGTGATACCGACTGACGCCGTGCTTCCTGCTAAGTTGGCCCGGGCAACTACCGAGCCGAGCTTTGCCGCATGGTCAGGAGTGAAGCTCGCGAGCCCGGCGCGACTCATCAACGGCTTTGTTTATCGCGCCGCGAAGACATTATGGCTCAGCGGCATTCACCGCTCGGTGGCGGTAAAGCCTGATAGCAAGGTGCTTATCGGACAAGATCTCGAAGCGAGCTTGGATGCGCTCGGCGATCAGAGCTATCAATTCACCTCGACACGCTGCGAGGGCCCTGACTCCGGCACTATTGCGGCCGCGTCAATCGGCGTAACGCCGCGCACCGGCAAAGTCTGGCTCGGCGGCGCGCCAAATTGGCGGGTCGTTCTACAGAACGCCCAGGCCATAGCCGCGACCGCCGAGGCGGCGAACGAGAAACCCCGCGACCCTTATCCCGTGCTCGCGAAGACACAAGCGTCGCTGACTCGTGTCAGTGGTGCCTTCGAAGTGAGTCTTCCTCCGCCGGAGTATGTGGAGGACGAACAGCTGCGAGCGGCGTTGCAGACGATCTCGGATGGGACAGTCTCATGGACCGTCACTCCGTCGGCGGGCGCGAATGCACGAATCAATATACCGTTCGACGGCAAGAACTATCCCATTACGATCACGCTCACTGAAGTTGCAGGAGACGTGACGCACGCGGTCGCTGGTGACGACACCGCTCCGGAACCCATCAAGGCAGTGACCGATCTTCTGCGGCGAAACTCGCTGCTAAAGATCTACTACGATTCTATGCACACCTACTCCGATGGCCAGCTCTTCGAAGTGCGGACGCGGCCGTTGCCATTCACGCTCACACCGAAGAACTTCCCTGGGGTCGACATCACGCTGGAAAAGCCGACCCGAGCATCGGGCCACGGTGTCGACCTAGGACGAATCGGCGCCGCCGGCGAAAAGAGCCTCTTTACGTGGGTATGGTCTCAGTTCAGAACGGGATGGCTTTGGTGTGATGACGAGGCCGGCGAGCTCGCCGATTTCATCCATCTCGACCGCAACCACCAGCAACTCACCTTCATCCACGTCAAGGCTGCTGATTCTTCGTCGCCGACGCGCGGCCTCGCCGTTGCACCCTACGAGGTCGTCTCCGCCCAGGCCCTTAAGAATCTGCGCTACATGGAGCGAGCCGAACTCGAACGGCCGCTTCAGGAAAAGCTCACGCGAGACCGAACGGCGAACATCAAGCGCGGTTGGCGGAATGGCAAGGAACTCCCACCGAAGTCAACGGAGCTTTGGAAAACGATTGCCAAGATCCCGTACAGTCAGTTCACGCGACGCGTCGTCGTCCTCCAGCCGCACGTCAGGGCCTCGCGCGTTCCGAAGGATCTCACTGCGAATACGGCGGACGCACGGCGCGCGCGACTTCTCGTCACCCTCCTTCACGCGGTGAAGGCTGACATCAATCGCTACGGAGTCGAGCTCGAAGTGTGGGTGGATCGCTAAGGTCCCTCTCAATCTGCTGCAACAAACCAATCATGCCAACGACGCTGGCGTTTTCGGTGCCAGGCGCTCGCCGATCTCGAGAGGTAGTACTTTGCATACGCGTCGTACATACGGACATCCAGGAGTTGACTAATCACTGTGCGCAGCTTTTCTTCATCGAGTGTCCGAGCGTAGTACAAGATGGGGACCACCTTGGGACGACGCCGCTGACCGCGGCTACGACAGAGTTCCTGGTCCATCGTCCGCACGGAGACCTTCGCGCTATACAAGATAAGCGTCCTCACATCCGGAAAGTCGACACCTCGTTTGCCGAGATCTCTTGTCATCACGAGCACCGTCGCGCGCCCATTCTTAAAATCGGCGATATCGCGTAGATACGCATCGCCTTTCTCAGCATACGCGCTACGCACCCCGCGCCCGCGCCGCTGACGCACGAGCTCTTTGACGAGTTCTGCTTCTCGGCAGAGCACAAGAGCTGGGTGTATGGGCAACAAGCGTTTCACAGCAGTCATTTTTGCTGTCGCACTACAGTTCTTGTCTTCATAGACGTCCAGTCGCTCGCGTTGCTTCTTCAACAGCGCTCGCGCGAGATCGGCTGCTTCACCCCCTTCGCTCGCAATGCGACGGATTTCTCGCCAGAACGACGCGGATGTCGTGCATTGATCGAGGTTCCTCAACGCACGGAGCCGTCCCACGAGGACCTTGCATTCGGCCGTAATGAGCTCATCGAGCTTCTGTGCCCGTCCATCGACGCAGCGCACCGGATCAATCCGCACACGCGGCAGAAACGGCACGATGCTTCGTTCAAACGGGGATACTTCTTTGAACGAGAGGCTCCGGAAGAGATCTTGATCGTCTGGTTCCAACTCCGACGCCGTGAGTCCCAGCGTTCGGACCTGTCGCGCGGTGAGATACTCGATGAGCTTTCGCCAGTCTTCGTGAAGGCGTTGCCGATCGTCAAACGCTTCATCCGAGATAGACAAAAGGTCAACCTCGTCGATGATGCATAAGCCGATTTCGTTCAGATCATTCCCACGGAACCACGATAGCCGATTGAAAAAGAACTTCGGCGTTGAGACGATGATGTCAGCGTGCTTAAGACGCGCTTGGGCCACTGGTCGATTGGAGGCCTCATCTTCCGCACAGTTGAAGAGCCGAAGCCGATGACGACTCGGGTCCGGCATTTCTAACCACTGCCCCATGGCGACGTACTGTTCTCTCAACTCTTTGGTTGGCGTCAGTACGAGAATCTTGGGCTTGTCAGGCGAGAGCGCGTACTTCGTCCGCGCTGCCTGCGCATACAGTATTAGCTGGGATACGAGACTCTTGCCCGTTCCTTGGGGTAATCGAAGCAGGACATTGCGTGAACGAAGCGCATCGAGCGCTACCGCAGCAGCAAAGGATTGATATCGGCGTGGGCGGTATTCCGTCCGGTGCAATAAACGCAGTACGAGATCATGAAAGGCGCGCGGCTTCGCGCGCCCGATAGGCGCCCCTCTCTCGGATCGTCCCATTCAGTTTGTAGAGCGTATTTCTCAGTTGCCGGTGCGTCTTAGATCAGCGCTTCTCTCTTAGATTGAGCGATCCTCGGCATGCCTCGAGAACCGCCTCCAGCATCGCGATGTAGCCGATTCTTATCTCGCGATCAGCATGAAGAAGCTGCGTTATTTCGAAAAGGGAATCAGAGTCTTTCGCGCCGTCGAACGGAAACGCATAGCGCCCTCCGCTTGTTGCGCATCCGCTCCCGTATCGGTCGGTTCCACTATTTCGGATGCGCCCTCACCGAGAGAATGGTGTAGGTGTCGTCCTCAATCTGGAAATAGAACCGCCATCCCCTGGTCACTCGGGCCTGCCAGATGTCGCTTGCTTCGTCATACTTCTTCGCGCGCAGGGAGGGATGCCGAAGGCTCTCGGCAAGGAGACTTACTTGTTTATCGAAAGCCTTTCGCACCGAGAAGGGCACATCCGCGAGCTGTCCCGCGATGCGCGGATGGTAGCGAAGCTTCATCAGGCGGTTTTCGCGCGCCTCTTCCTCTTCTCCCGTGCGGTGCGCTTGTGGAGGTCGGCGAGCATCGCGGTCGCCGACGTGAAGGGGCCGATGACCCGCCCCTTCCGCACGTCCTCAAGCGCCAGGGCAATCTCGCGATCGACAAGGCTCTTTGGCGTCAGGGTGATCTTCTTTCCCTCGACCTTCGCTTCGAGGATGTCGCCCACGGCAAGCTTCGCCTGCCGGCGGACGGAGGTCGGCAGGGTCACCTGGTATTTGGTCTTGATCGTCACGAGGGGCATCCCCGCGGCTCCTTTGGGCATAGTGGATGAAAGTTAGAAAGTGTGAATGCTCTCCTACTATAGCGGACGGGGGAATTGGGTCAAGGTTGCGGGCTTCCTCATACCGGGCACCAACGATCCTATGTCCGCCGAGGACTGGCGCCTTTGACGTGCCACCCCCACCTTCAATCAATTCGCGACAACCGTTCAATTCGTCCCTGGCGACAATTTCCTCTTCAGGCTATTGCAGCCCTCCCGAGAGCCGCTTCAAGTCGTTTCGCATAGCGCGCGACGCGTCGTGAACTGCCTGATACCAGGTCGTCACCGCGACTCCTTGACGCTCTTTCTCCGAGTCCGCAGCCCGAAGGCGCTGCGCATTGACACCAAGCCCCGCCCGTCCGGTGAGTGCCTCAGCAACATCATCAGAAGCAAAGATCAACGCGCCTTCGTGCGCGCTCAAGAAGGCGAGATATTTGCCGATATTGCCCGGGTCGAGCGCGAACTCACCCACACGCTCCATCAACATCCGGTAGGCATCTGCTTTTGCCCGAAAGTAGAGCTCAATGCGGCGAGCCCTGATATTCAGACGAGCAGAGATCAGCTGACTGCCGAGGGCGCCGCCTAGTCCCACCAATGCACCGCCCAGTCCAGCGGCGGCACCGATCAGACCTGTCAAGACCGCAGTCTCCACGAGCGCCCTCCCGGCTCCCGGATATACTTCTCGATGCGGCAACAAAGTCCGACGAGTTGAAGAGCTCTTCAGACTCGTGCCGCGCCCAGGACAGATTCTCATGACCAACGCGAAGAAATCATCGAAAGGTCGGGCAACTCAGCCACTGGACGTCGCGTATCAGAACCTTTGCCAGACGATCGTCGATTTCTTCCGAGAGAACGAAGGCCTTCAACCGTACGCAGACGACGGCATCGATGTCGCCATTCCCGTGGCCATGACCGACGTTGTTTTCGACATCGCGTTGAAGAATGCGGACGGAACACGGCTCGTCGTCGCCGAATGCCGCCGCATTGCTCGCAAAGAAAAGCAAGAGGCGCTCTTCGCACTCTCCGGAAAAGTCGAAGCGCTTCGGAAGGCGACAGGGCTTATCGTCGATGGGATCTTTTTTGCGAAGAGCGGGTTTCAGATCGGTGTCGCGAAGGCGGCCCGGGGTCTTGGCTTGCGTCTGATGGAAGTGCGAGAGGGCCAGCATCCGAACGCCCTCACATTCGCCGAACTGATCTATGAGCCCCAGGCACGCCGGGTACGCCGCGCCTGGGGCGTCAGGTCAAGCGAAGTGTTCTACGTCTCGGATACCGTTGTCGAGGTCGCACGCGTCGTCACGCCCGACGCGACCGACGCATCTCATTCACAGAGCAATCCCGAGATCCTCTGATGAGCGACGAGACTGGACCGCCGCGGGCCCTGTTCGCCCGTCTATGACCGCCAGCGTCCGTGGCACTTCTTGTATTTCGCTCCACTGCCACATGGGCACGGCTTATTCCTTGGATTCCGCGCGAGCTGACCGACCTCACCACGCGCCAGTTGCATCCATCGTTCGGGACCGCCCGGATACTCTTGCGCCGTAAAATGCCACCCGTTGATCTTCTTGAGAATCCCAAGTTCCTCTTGCTGCCGTAGCGCTTCCGTCTGATCCTCGGCCGTCCAGTTCCTCGCGTCGAGGTACGCGGCGTCCTCCGAGCGCTCGTCGTAGCCAGCAGGCTCCGTCGCAACGCCGATTACATCCTGGGCCTCCGGATACCGAGCCTTGACGACGGCGCAATAGGCCTCGAGCAGTCGTCGTCGCACAACCCTGTAGTCGTCATACGATCGGTCGGCGCGCCGCGGGAAGACGACGAAGACGTAAAATGGATCGCCGGGTCGCGAGGGGTAAAGGACGCGACTCGACTGAATATCGATGGGCGTCTTCATAACGAGGCCATGCAGCGCGGCTCCGAGCAGTCGCCGTTGGAAACGGGGTTCCTGGGCCATGAAGCGCAGAATTCGCTCCATCGACTCGATCCCGCCCGGCGACACGTAGTACTCCGTGCCCTGGAGTGCATGGCGCCCGAATGTCTCGATGAGACGATCCCAGACGTAGCTGATCCTGTCCGCATCAATTTGGGCATGCCGTTGTGGGTTGCGCATGAAGCGAGCCCAATGCCCTTCTGGAATCCATATCGGGCCATCCGAAGGAAAGTCGAATCCGTGTTCGCCGTCCTCGGTCATGGTCGTGAGATAGAGCGCGAGAAGCTCTTCTTCGCCGGCAGCTATGACTTTCTGTCCCGAACGGAGCAGCCGCTCCTTCGCCCTGAGGTACGCCGTAAAGTCAGCGATCGTGTCGAGGGTCCGCATGAGAACCCGGAGCGAAGTATCGTCGAGGACGTGAACGAAGGGTCGTGCGGGATCAAGATCACCAACAACAAACGGTCGTGTATGAGCGTCTGGACCCTTGAGGTCGCTGCGAATCATCAGACTCCCGCTTCCATCAAGGTCCGACGCGCATCGCTCGGCAATTTCATGCGCGACGACAATCAGGTGAAAGCGGGCCTTTGACATGTCCGGAAGAGGCAGTGGGAAGGGGCGTCGGCAGCTTTTATCGAGAAAGACGCGATTCGGGAACGCTCTCAGCCAGCGTTCCGCGCCCCATGCCTGGTCCGCAGAGCGGCAAACCGCTTTACGAAACCACCTGGCCCAGTCTGCGTCCGTGTCGGCGGAAGCAGGGACAGCACAATGCTTGTCCGAGAAGACGATGACGTCATCTTCAAAGACAACGATCAGATCCGCGATCTCCTTGCCCTCGCGGCGGGCACCGATTCCCTGGTCACGAAACAACCTTGGATAACTCCAGAGAGACAAGAATGTCCCCTGACATAGTCGCGCGAGATAGCGTTCAGCAGGAGTGCTCCCAGCTGAACGCTCGGTTCGCTCCCCTAAGCCGGTCCCTTCCCTCATAGCTCTGAAGATCGCGATCGATGAGGTGTACGCAAGCCGTGAATCGCGCAACACGTTTCGCACCAGCGGAGAGGCACCGGGAATCCGTAGGGCTGCGGGATAGTGCGGAGCAACGTCAGAAGGTTCCCAACCATCTGACTTCGCGAGGTCGAGACGCGCTCATCGCTCAAGTACGGGTTCGCGTTCGGCCGCTGACGCTCGAATGGTGCGCCGCCGCCTTGCCAGCGCTCGTCGCCGTCGGCGACGGCGGCAGGCGACCAAACGAAGTGTCCGGCAGGACTCTCAGGCGGCAGTCGCCGCTCAAGGACATGCGCCATCGCATCCATGGACCGCAGAGCGATCCCGCTGCCGGCGAGCCACGCCGAGACTCCATCGCCATAGGCCGGCGGGTTCGCGATGATGTCAAGTAGCGCCACACGGTCAAATCCCATCTTGAGAAGTCGTTCGATCTGACCGCGGAGCCGCGCCACCTTCTGGCGCGACTGCTTCTTCGATCGGACCGCGCTCGCCGTGATTTCGGCCGCGTTCCGTGGCAAGTACGCGCACTTCGCTTCAACGGCGACGAGATGACTCAGGGACGGTGGCCACTGTATTCCACCTTCCCCGGCGAGACGCCATGCGGCAAAGAGCAGATGCCACGACGGATGAGCGTCCCGCTTAGCGGCTGCTTCCTCGGACACGTACGCCCAGAATCGGTCTGGTTCGCGCCATTCGAGCGTGCCTGCGAGGAGGTCGATATCGGTCGCGCATGAACGAACGAGCCGCTGTGCATCGAGCCGAGCGATATACCACGAGAACGCTGCGGGCAAGCCAAGCGGGGCCCAGAGGCTTTCTCCGATCTCGGGCAATTCGATCAGCCGCTCGACCGCGGTGTGCTCCCGCTCCTCATCCAGGTCAACTAGATAGGAAGTTTCGATGCTTGGCTCCGCTATGGCCTTTGTTCTTCGACGATCTCACGGACGACGAGATCGGCCCCAGGTTCCCCGGCAGCCCACGTTTCCCTCCGAGCCTGTTTCCCGGAGACCTGAAGTCCTTCTCCGGGACGTATGACAAGGCCGGACTCGCGCAGCGTCAGCTTTCGCGTCGGATCGATGCGGAATGTTACGATCCGCTCATACTTCACCTTGCGTGGCGAGAACATATCCAGTAAGAATCCCTGCTCTTCGTCGCGAAGGGCCGCGACAGCGCGCACCTTTACTTCGAATCGGTCAGTACGAGCTTTGTACCCGAGAGAGAACCCTTGCAGATGTCCCCGCGACAGCGATCGATGTTCACATAACGTGACGAGGTATGGGAATCGTTGATCCATCTTGAGAGTGGCGTCCCCATCCTCGCTGGTGAGCTCCACATCGTCCGCCGCCCCTACGGAAACATGGGAGATCTCGTTCTCCTTCAGGCTTGTCGTACCGATCGCGAAGGCGATGCGGCCCTCCGTCGCGCGGAGGATTATCGGCTCTCCGTGCTGCTCCCCGGCGACCCGGCAGAACAGCCGCGGCGCGGCAAGATATCGGAGCAGATAGATCAGAATACTCGCCGCTCCGAGTACGCCGAGAATCAGAAAGATGATGTTCAGCAGCATCAGCGTTCAAACTTCGGGAGTATGGGTGGAAGGACGGGATCTCCCCGACGCCTGCGCTCGTGCACCGTTTCCACGGCTTGGCGAACGGCTTGGATCTTTGTGCTGTCTCTAAGGCACTCTCGCAGGGCATCGTCGCTGGCATTTGCGACGGCCTCGATCGTCGGAAGTCCTGCGCGGAGGAGAGCCTGATAGTCGGACCGGTCAAAGCGGTTCCCGATTTCTGTGGCGAGCTCAGCGATCTCGCCGGGTACTCCAACCGTGAGGCGTGCGAGCAGCAGAGCGCCCCGCTCTCCAAGGTCTAAGCCGGGATGGAGTAACTCCGCAACGCGAATCACGGTAGGCAACAGATCGCACGTACGGGCGGCCACCGATCGAAGCGGTCCAGCCGCGCCATCGAACTTGCTGCCGAACTGTGTCATCGTGTCTTCGATTCGGGCCATCGGCCAATCGGTGATCCACAAGAGGCAGGCCGCGGCCTTCTTGGCCCGCAGCGTCGCCGCGACGTCATTCTCGACATTCCGATGGAGACTGCGGAGAACCGACGGGGCGACGTCCTGCCGATGGAGCTCGCTCGTCCAGGTCGTGGGCTCCTTTTTCGTGCTCTTTCGATTGATCGGGAAGAGAACGTCGTCCAACTCAACAGTGACTTGGGTCGCGGCGATCAGAGTCGGCTCGTTGATCGATTCCGCAGTTTCCGAGCGCAGGGCGTCGACAAGCCGAACAACCGATTCAACTTCGACACCCGCGCCGGCCAGCTGACCAAGCCCGGTGATACGGTAACCACCTGCATGGTCACGCTCAATGAGCTCGTGGCTCTCGAGATTGGCGAGCGCCTCTTCAATGCGCTGACGGTCCCAGGTCCAGTGATCGGCGCCGAGACGTTGCTGGAATGCACCAAAGCTGGAATCGAGAAATTCAATGACCTCGGCGGGCGTCAAGGCATGAGCAGCCGTTCGCTGGGCCGCGACAATCACCCGGATGACAAGAGAGCGGAGGTCGGTTTCGCGAGCAAGAAACCGTGACTCGATGTTCTCCGGAACGCCACGAACATATCGGTCCCAGAGCAGATGTTCATCGCGAGGCGTGACCGCGAGGAGATATGACGTCCCACGATCGGTGAAGCCGAGGCGGCCGGCGCGCCCGACCATGTTTTTGTACTCAGCAACGCTGTAGGGCGTGTCGGGCGGATGCGTGAGCCCGACAATGACCACTGCTTCCGCCGGCGTGTTAATGCCCATTGCCAGCGTCGTCGTCGCAGCGATCACCCGAAGTCTTGTCCCCGGGCGGCGGAAGTGATTTTCGATAACCTGGCGCTCGGTGCGGTCGAGATCCGAGATGTGGAATGCGACGCCACCGTGAAGCGCTTGACGAAGCGCGGCAGAGGCACCCGAAGGGTCACCTGTGGGCAGATCGTCAATGACCTCCTGCGCCGGCAGCAAGCCAAGTTCGCGCGCGAGGTACCCAGCGCAGCCCCGGGCCTGGCCGCGGACTTCCCGAAAGACGATCACCTGCTTACCTTCACTCACGAGACGGCGTACGAGCGGGATCACCCAGTCCTGGCTTGACCCTTGTCCCCATTGCCTCTGGACGACGGGATCAACAACGCGCTCGGCTCCCGCCGGATCGAGGTATCGAAAACTGCCGTCAGCGCGGAGGACGCCTTCCTCGAGAGGCACTGGGCGCTCATCGCGCCTCAAGAGACGCGCCCCGAGCCATCGCTCCAATCCATTCGTGTCACCGATCACCGCAGACAGCGCTATCAGTTGCGGTTCGATGCCCTGCCGAGCCTGCATTCGAAGGACCGTCAGGACGAATTCGAGGTTCGCCCCCCGGCCTTCGTCGGCAATCATCTGGACTTCGTCAATAACGATCGTCCCGACTTGACGCAGTAGATGCGGGGCGCCAGCGATCAACGCTGCAAACTTCTCGTAGGTCATGAGGCAGATGTCGTACTGTCCACGCATCAATGCCGGGATATCGTCCGTGATTTCCCCGGTTGCCCGAATCGTTCGCAAGCCGAATGCGCCGTAGGTCCGCGAGAAATGCTCGTGCTTGTCGTTCACCAATGCCTTCAACGGCAAGAGAAAGAATGCACGGCGCCGCTCGGTGGCGCCCTTGAGCGCCGCAAGCTCACCGATCATCGTCTTACCGGACGACGTGGGCGCTGAGACAACGAGATGCTGCCCCTTGAGCACACCGAATTCGTTGATCGCCTCAACTTGTAGTTGGTTGAGTTTCTGGATCGTACCGCCCCACGCGGCGAGGAGAGCCGGTGGAAACCCGAACGCAGCAAGACTGCCCAGTGCTTCTGTCGCCCGTGCGGGGGTCCGATCGGGGAATGCGTCGAAATAACGCGGGCCAAGTTTGAATTGTGGCAGAAGCAGCTCGCCGTCGATTTGCCCGCGCATTGTCGGATGCTGAGGCCGCCCGCCGCGGTCCGCCTCAGCAATAACTCGTTTCGTCACATGGTCTAAGAGTCGATAGAGGGAAATCCGATTGCCTTCTCGAACCTCTTCCGCACCCTGGAGCGCCTCGAGAAGAAAATAGGTCAAGAATCCGTGACCACGAGCTCCGTCTTCGTATGCTTCTTCCTCGGCCGTCGATGCCGTAAAGACGACGCGCCCATTACCGGACAATTGCTCAAGCAGACTCTCTGTCGAATCGATACTTCGGGCCTTGACCCCAAGGCTCAGGACCTTTGCGCCCATGCCGCCGGAAAAGCAACAGTCGAGGACGCACAGCAGTCGGCGCGATGGGATTTGACTCACAAGCTCCGTTAGACGTTCCAGAGAGATCGAGGACGTCGCGAGCGTGAGCGGGTCGGTGTCATAGGGCACAAGCTCATGGGAATCGGTACCATGGCCCGAGAAGGCGATGACGACGAAGTCATCGGGGTCAGCGGCACGCAACTCAACAAGCGCCCGCTCAATGTTGGCTGCCGTGGCCTCCTCGTCTACGAGGAGTGTCGCCCCATCACCGAGGCTATCCGAGAAGAGCGCGTGCAGAGCGAGGGCGTCTCGTCGGGCGCAACTCAGCCAGCTAATGCGAGGAGACGCGTAGCGATCGATGCCGACAAAGAGGCCACGGAACATATGGTCAGTGGGTCGCCTATGCCTTCCGTCGCGGGAACCCGAGGTCGGCGACCATCGCCTGGTCCTTGCGGACCTTCTCCATCCGCCGCTCGACCTGTTCCTTCGCGACATCTCGGAGCCCCGCATTGAAGGGACCGAGATCGCGCGCGATGGTCTCGAGATATCCCTTGACGTTCCCAAGCTGGCGATCGAACTCACCCTTCACCGCCGCCGCGTCATGATCAGTTCTTGTGAAGGTCATGACGAGAGTTCCTTCCTCGACGCGCCCGGAAGGGGGATTCGATGTGAACATCGACGGCTGGCAGAGAAAGAGATTCTTCTCTCCGGAAAATGGCACGAAGAACGACACGGAGACCCCTTTGATGTGTAAGGCTCGGCTGCGATCAAAGACCGCCCGACGGAAGTCGCGACTGACATCGACCTCGGCGTCCTGCTGATCAACAGTAATTCCCGACTCGTCGAGGCTGATCGGTGCGATCGAATACGTTGTTGCAAGCTCGTCGGCCCAGGCGTCGGCGGAGCGGCTCAACAACTGCCTGCTGTCAATTGCATCGATCGCGGCCGCCATAGTGCGCGTCTGATTCTCAAGAACTCGGCGGAGATCCAACTTACAGAAGAGAAGCTCGTTGTCGCGGGACATATCATCATTCTCCTCTCACGAGGACGACCGTCAAGAGCCTGCCTCGATCTAGTGTTCTGTGTCTCTCGTCTGTGTCTCTCGTCTGTGTCTCGTTCCCGTAGCTGTCCTTGCTCCGGATCCTTCCGTCCGGGCGATGCACGCCGACGTCGACTTTGTCGCGCTTCGCCTGGGAGATTCCCTTGTCGATCGCGGCCCCCTGCGTACGATGCGACGACTGCACGCCACCGCCCTGCTTCACGTCCCAGCCGGGCCCTCTCTGCGGAACGATGTGGATGTCCTTCTTTGCCATAGCGGTCTCCCTTCGCGTTTAGACCGACATTGGTTTAGAGATGCTCGAGTTCCTTCAGGGCCCGAGCGACTCCTTCCCGATCTACCATCCGCCAATACGCGCGATGTTTCCGTCGCGTACTCAGCACGTGAGACAAGATCCCGCAGCGCGCAAGCTTCTTCAGGTTGATCGGAACACCCTCAAGACCATGGACCCAGGCCTTCGCGAACTCGCTGTAGCCGTGCCGCCCGGCGGTTTCGTAACACGCGCGTACAGCGAACAAACCAGGCTCGTTGATCGTCAGCGGGCAGGCCCTCGACGAGTCGCTTCACTCCAGCGTATCCGTCAGCGTTCACCGCGTTCATTGTCACGACGTTCACCTCCGACTCCGTGCTGGATTAACCCAGCATTCCGAACCCGTGGCGAATCAATGCGTGGGCGACATTCTGGCAGCCATCGTCGCAGTCCGGCCGCGACGATAGCCAGGCACCAAACAACACAAGACCAACAGCAACGAATAGTGGCGCGGCGGAGCTCTTACTCGCCATCAGTCTTCCCCCGTTTGTGGCAGTCTGCGACTACGAGGCTGCCTCTGGCCGAAAAGCAAAACGGGAGCCTGAGGCTCCCGCTCTCGACTGTGCAGCCACGGCCCATGGTCCCTGAGGCGCTCATACACTGGTGCTCCTCGACGCCGAAGCGTCGTCCCGTTGATCGATGATCCTCGCGCCGACGGCGCCCGGTGTCAATAGGTTTGGTCGTGCGGTCGCTTCAACCCCTAGATGGAGTAGGAATTGATGTTAGGGATATGGATGCCAAGCCCTTGAAACTATTAGCTCCTAAGGCGTGATAGCCTTGAGCTCTTAGGAGGTTCTTGGTGGCGAAGTCAATCAGTAGAACGCCTTCCCGACATACGCTCGATGAGACAAGTGGACGGCTTCGGCGACGCTCTGCAAGTAAGCAGCCCTACAAGGTCGTCGCCGTGGGTCTCTATGACGATCAGGCGCGTTCCCTCGATTGGGCCGCAAGCCACTTGCAGGCAGCCGGCCTGAACCAAGCGAACCGGTCGTTTCTTGTGCAAGCACTCGTTCGGCGATTCCAACAGGACACGGCCGGCATGACCCCGGAAGAGGTACTCACGCTCTTCGTGGACCACTACCTCCGCCGATCGCTCGCCCACGCGCCGGCTCGGTCTGCGGATACTCCGACGGGCGCGAGCTCCAAACCATCGGCTCAACGGCCGAGGGCTCACGCCGCATCACGTCGCACTGTCAGATGACGGACAGCGCCCGCGCCAGGGCGTTGCGCGCAGGAGGTTCAATGGCAAAGAAGAAGACCGCCGGTATCGTCCTCCCTCGCGAAGCACTCCCGGAAGGGATACGGCTCGCGTTGGACCGCTCCCGCGTCCTGCTTGAGGCGGCTGCGCACCTTGCTAGAAGCCCACACCTCACCGGCGCCGCGGTCCTCTTCTCCCAGGGCGTGGAAGAGCTCGGCAAGGCGGCGATGTTGCAGGATGCGCGCGTGTCTACCTCCGCGCCGACGGTCAATGTTCCGGGCTTCCTTGATCACCAGGTGAAGCTCACCAAGGCAGCGGGTCTCCTCTCCGAGAGCGCGTTGATGCTTGGAGGGTATTTCGATGCGGAAAACTATTTCGACGGCGACGCGTACTTCGGCGAGAGTCCCGCGGAAGACTGGCTGGTGAGGCTCGATCTCCTGTACGCGGGATGGGACGAATCTCGGAACGAATGGCGGGGGTATTCGCAGGTCAACGCCGACGTGGTCGAGGCAAATATTCGAAGCGTCTTGGCCCTCATCGCCAAAAAGCGCTCCGAATGGAGCGACTGAAGGCTCCTGGCGCCTCTTTACAAAGCGACGCCAATAATCCTCGGGAAGACTAGCAGAAGACAATTACCACATAAAGACGTATCTTTTTGAATACATCACTACACCGGGTTCGGAGCCTCAGACCACGGACTCCAACGACGTTGTGCGACGACAGCGTCTTCTACTAGGCTGCGTTCGCGGCGTCCCAAGGAGTCCGAATGCTCTTGGGGAAAAACGCAGAGCGCCCGAGTCAAGCTACCCGGGAACTTCGACCTCAAAGCAGAGAGCGTGATGCCACCGACTACGAGTCAGCGACTCGCGTACCGTGATGCGTTCCGCAGTCGTTACAACCAGGACTTCCAGGCGTGGTTTGAGCGCTTAGCTTCATTTCTTTACCCCGGCGGAGACTTTCAAGCGATCCGTAGCACCTCTGGAGATGGCGGGATCGATGGATTCGTCATCGGTTCGCAGAGCGTCTATCAGGTCTTCGCTCCGGCTCGCATCGACGAACTGCGAGATGGCGAGACCGCGACAAAGATAAGAGACGACTTCTTAACGGCTTACTCGACCCTCAGCGGCAATCTTAAAGCTTGGACGTTCATACACAATCACCCTGAAGGAAAGATTGGCAAGCAGACCGCTGCGGCGATAAGCAGTCTTCAGACGGACTATCCTGCGATCACTTTTCGTGTACTCAACATCGACGGGCTCTGGGACGAGCTCGCCCGTCTTTCGGACGACGTCCTCTCCACACTTTTCGGAGACGCAACGATTGCGCCGCCGGGAGTTCCGACGGACACATTAATTGCGCCCCAAACGCAGGCACTCATCGACGAGGCTGACTCCCTGGTAGGCCGGGGACGCTACGATGATGCGCGCACGCTCCTCCGTGGTCTTTTGGCGGACGGCTCACCATTCGTCAGGGCAGTCGCCCAAATCGACTTGGCTGAGATAGACCTCTTCCAGAACGTCAACGTGGTCGCAGCGCGCGACACGCTGCTCGCGTGTTTAAGAGTTTTACCGGCTACGGCTTCGAAGCATCGCCAGGGCGCCCTCGCCCTGCTTGGACACGCTGAGTCGCAACTCGGCAGCATTAGCGCCGCTCACTCTTTGTTCCAGGAGGCAGCTCAGCTCGCCAGAGACCGCAAGGATCGCTTTTCAGAGGCCCACGCGCTGATAGGTCTAAGCCATGTCGAAGAGCATCTCGGCAATCTCTCTGAAGCAGAGCGACTCGTCGACGACGCTGTCGGCAAATGCCGCGCTGAGTATCGCGATGCCGGCGCCGAGGACCCCCGCGGAAGGCAGAAAGCGGCCACGAATCTTGCCGCCGCTCTTTCGACACGTGCTCATCTGCTGACTCACAGTGGTCGACTTACTGAAGCTCTCGTGTCTCTCGAGGCGGCGTTGCCGCTCTTTAAGGAAGTGGACTCGCAAGACAACATCGGGCGTGCGCTTCTTCTGAAAGCAGAGATTCTTCTGACGGAAGCAAAGTGGCAGGACGGTTTTGATGTTCTGCAACAGGCCGGGACGCTCTTTCAATCGACCGGTAATGTGACCTGGGAGTGCCGGGTTCTACGTCATATGGCGCGTGTGATGGAGCATGCCGCCGGACCAGTGACGGCGATGGCCTGCTTGTCGCGCGCAGTATCGCTGCTGGAGGCGGCCAAGTGGCTGCCGCGTGAACGTGTGCCGTACTTGCTTGACCTCGCGCGTATCGCTTGGAATGCCGATATGTCGGACCAAGCGCGCGCGCGAATCGAAGAAGCAAAATTACTGGCCGATGTTGGCGTCGCCGATGGCTCCGTCGCGGATTGTCTATTGGCCGAGGCTCATCTCATTTCCGGCGAGAAGCATAAGGCGGATCGGATGGCCCTCTTTTCACTCGCTAGACGAGATATTGAGGCTGCGCTCTCGAATTGCGAAGTCCGCGGTCGTCGCGCCGAGTTCATGGAACGTCTGGGGACCATATGCGGATACTCCGAGGAACCGCAACAGGCTCGGACCTGGTTCGAACGCGCACTCGCGGAGTTTGAGATCATCGGCGACGTCGCCGGCGTGGCGCGCTGCCTTGGTGCGATCGCAGGCGCCGCTAGGGCTGACCACGCGCCTACCGAAGCGATCGAGGCTCTTCAACGCGTCGTCGATTTCACCAAAGCCCTTCCGCTCTACCACGAAAGGGCTATCGCTCTGCACGACCTCGCGGTACTGATGCTTACTCGCCACGGAGATGTACTCAACGCTAGGCGGCATCTCGATGACGCGCGGGCTCTCGCCGAACGGCATGGCTTCGCAGACGTCCTCGAAACGCTCCACGAGTCTTCACAACTTCTTGAGCACGCCGAGCGCGTCACTCGCCCATCGGAGATGGATCTGAGGACGCTTACGAATCAACTTCGGACGTGGTGCGCGACTCTACCGGCGATGCGCGATGCTATCGTCCCGCTTTGGTATTTCGTTCATCGTACCGACTTCTGGAGGATCTGCCGCAGCACACTCGGCGTGAAATTCCTGATTCCGACAGGGCGACTCTCCGAATTTGAAGACATCGCAACCGCGCTCAATTCTCACGGCGATTTATTCATATGGGCACCAGTGTTCAGACTACGGCATCAGCCGCGAATAGAGGCAATGCCGTGGCCTGAAGACTTACTGATCCCTCCTCACCTAAGCTTCGTCGGCATTCAGAAGAAAGCCGAGACAGCTGGCGAGCCAACCGAACAGGCCGCTAACGAAGAGATTGCAGCAACTGGGGAGGCAATTAAGCGATTCCTGAAGAAGGAGCCTTACGTTCTTGTACCGCTCAATACGCCATTCGAAAGCCATACGCTCTATGCTGTTGGCCGACACGTGCGTCTCTCTTCGACCATCGTCGAGTTTATGTTGAAGCCGACTGCCGAAGCGCGGATCTGTCTACCGCTGGCTCAACGAATAGTCTGGAACGATAAAAGCGAACGCAACGACACCGACGATGCGAGCTTGCTTCATATCTTGCTCGTTGCCTGGGAGAACAGAATCGTCCCTATCATTCCACGAGCTCTACCAGATGCACGTCATGTGAAAGCATTGATCCAGGTTTCCATCAATTTACCGGTGACGGAATTCCGGCCGGGTGTCGATAACAAGCGAACATGGGCTAATTTTCTCAGCGAGTGCGAGGCATCGCCTCAAGACGCACTCGAACGTTTCCGCGCGGCGTGGTCTTCAGGCGGTGCGAACACCGTCCCTGTAACTGCGTACGTGTTGCGGTTCACGGCTGGCAAAGAGACCGTAAACTACCCAGCCCTCGTGATGCGTATGTGAGGGTCAACTGCAACTGTTCGGTAGCGACGGATCAGAGTCGCTGCGGCAGTGCCCTCGTTCACACGTCCGAAAGTCGCGTCGCGATTGTGAACCTGCCAGACTCGAGAGAGGCTTTTATAAGTTGTCTTCTATCAGAATTAGGCTTCGGTCGCTTCCGGAGATGTCGCCGTAGTGAAGAAGCCCATGGGCGTAAAGATCCCTGCGTGCGAGAACCGCGGTGACTTGTCGATGCGTCCACGACTTCCCGTTACGACGCCTAAGATCTCGCGCGTTCAAATGACCTGCGATCCCCGCCCTGCTTTGTCCATTCCGTGAAAGTTCGAAGATGGTGCGAACAACCTCTGCTTCAGCGAGGTCCAGTTCTAAGTGTCGGTTGCCGCGCCGATAGCCGTAGGCGACGTTCCCGCCAGCCGGTAGGCCGTTCCGGACACGCTCCTGCCGACCTTTCCATAGGCGCTCGATGATGTCCTTGCGATTCTCTTCGGCGATGACTTCGCGAATCTGCCGGAGCATCACGTCTTTGCGATCCCGGCTGTCATAGGTCGGCATGTCTGCGATGAGGACACGCACGCCGAGACGTTCGAAGTCGTAGAAAAGGTTCTCCGCGATCCGGACGTTGCGTGAGAGCCGGTCGAGCGTCGGCAAGACGACCGTGCTTACCGTGCCATGGCGGCAGTCGCGAAGTAAGCGGCTCAACGCGCGACGATGCTCGACGGCACCGCTCTTGGCTTCGTCCTTGTAGAAGCGGTCGACAAAGAGGCCCTGCCGTTCGGCAAAGACGGTCACGTCGCGGATTTGGATGTCGATCCCGAAACCCTTTCGTTTCTGCTCGAGCGTCGAGACGCGGCAGTAGCCGACGATTGCGCTTGATTTCTCCATAGGTTCGCGGAGCCTAACCGGCCGTCTGTCGCTTTGTAGAGCGGCGCCGCGGCTCTTCTCATTCTGATGAGCGCGCTGACGACGTCAAGATCGGCACCACTGATGACGGTTCGACGGGAGGCACGCGGATGCGAGCACTAGTCCTCGCTGCACTCACGAGCTTTCTGCTCTCAGGCTGCGCGGCGGCCGGATTCTTCACGCCCATCGAAACGTTCGACACGAACGAGCACCTGGAGCTCGCCGAGCCGAGGCGCGGCGTCTTGGACGTCGTCGCTGCCGTTGGGAAGGATCTCGGCTACTCCGTGACCTCGCTCGATAGGGCGGCGGGAATGATCGGACTCACATCCGAGACGTCGCGGGCGCTCACTTTTCTCGTCGGGAAGGCGGGCAGCGTCAATCTCAATATCACGACCAGCGGCAAGACCGTTACGATCCATCTCTGGGCAATCGGCAACTTCGGCGCAGCCAGCCAGGATGCGGCGACGAAACTCCTCACTGAGTTCAAGGGGAAGCTCGTCGCGGCACTCGGACCCGCCGCGTTCGCGACCGCCAAGACAACCGGCGAGCCCTCGGCGCCGGCCGCAGCAACACCGAAGCCGTCATGCCCCGCGCCCGGAACCGTGGTGCCGCTCGCGAAGGTCATGAATCCGGCTTTCGTGAGGGACTTCGAAGGCTGCGATGTCGTCGTTGAGGCGATCTTTCTCAGGGTGAGTACGGGCCCGGCTCTCCCCAACTACGACGTGGTCGCCAATGCGACCTTCCAGATCGTCGATCCCGGAACAAACGAACAGCCGGGACGATTCGGGGCTCTCGCCGGCACGCCGAAAGCCCAGGCGTCGCTCCTCTTCGAGCTGAAGGTCGGCGAACCGATCCAGCTGCGGGGAGCGCCGCGCGCGATCTTCGTGCAGGGCCGCTTCATCGACGCAGTCTTTCACGCGGAGTCAGTGAGCAAGCCGTAGCCGGGGTCACCTTGACAATCCGTCAAATATTACCTATAGTTATATCGACTCTTTCAGCACCTTTCCCCGAAGCATTCCTCGTCCGCCACCTCAGAGCAAGGAGATCGACCCATGGCTACTCGTCTGCCCGCACGCGCAGTTCTGGTCGTCTTCGCTGTGCTCCTTCTCGGAGCGTGTGCCACCGCCACGAATGGCAGAGGCCAGGCCAGCCCGACGACCGCCGCCGTCGACCCGCCGAAGATCGTCAAGGCATGGTTCGGGCCTCTCGAATGGGACCCCGGGGCCAACCGGTACAAGGCCACGCTCAACGTGATCTACCCGCCAACCGAGGGACCGCTCTACCTCGAGTGGCTCACCGCGTGGAGGCTCTGGGACAACTCCAGTGGCGTGAGCCGCAGTTGGGGGAGCGAAGACATCTCTCACCTCGCGAAGCTCGCGATGAACGGACAGCACTTCATCAAACCGTGGACGTGGACGTACAAGGGTGAATACACCCTGACGCTTCGCCTGCGGAATTCGGCGGGCACGGCCACGGTGGACGTGCCCATGACGATCCCGTAACCGGATGGCCACGTCGAACTCCGGCGGGCATGCAGCGCAATGCTGTGTGCCCGCCTTTTCATTTTGCGGACGATATGGGTGGAAGGGATGCCTCCAAGACAGCCGAGTCCCAGCCGATCGCTTCGAGGAAGCGACGAAATGGTTCGTTCGCGCGGGCGAGAAGCAGGATCTCGCGATGATGGTAGTGACCCTCATGACCTTGAGCGTTTTCGGCCACAAAGAAGTCGACGAGCGCCCGCTCGCGCGCGTTCGTGGTGCTCGTCGAGAGATTCGTGATGCCCGCCAGAGCGGCGACGGGCTCGATGACCGACGGCTCGGCGCCGATCTCGGCGAGGAATACCGCGTACTGATACGGAAGGTCGGAGGTATATCCCTTGGGCATGAAGACGCTCTTCGCAAGAGCGAGTGCCGTTTCGAACGAGGCGAGCGCCTCCGTCCGATCTCGGTCGGAACCCGAGAGCAGATAGCGCTTGCTGAGCGTCTTCGCGCGAAGGTCGTGGTAGCGCAGGCGGCGATCGTCGCTCCAATAGTCGTCGGGAATCTGCTTCGCGAGCGTGTCGGCGCGCGCCACGCGGTATTGAAGCTGGCCGACCAGCTGCAACGCTTCGGCCGCGACGGGCGCCGGCGCCAGACGGTTGGTGATCAGCCGATTCGCGTACCAGCGGGCGATCCGCTGGTTCGTGACCGGCAACGGGAAGATGCTGTCGCCCAGTTCATCGATCATCCGCACTGCCGCGTCGTACCCCTGCTCGCGATACCATCCGCGGAACGGTTCCTCGCTCATGATGTGCTCGGTCGCGAACGCGACGCCCTGGTGCAGGACCATTTCAGTGAGCAGCTCAAGCGCGAAAGCGCGGAAGAACGGCGGGTAGTCTTCGGCGCGACCGACCTCCATGAGAAGTCGGACTGCTTTGGCGCGGTCCGGAGTCGCGCTCCAGAACGTCGTCCGGGCGAGCAGGATTTTCGCCTGCGCTGCCTTGTCAGGCGAGAGCGACTCAAGCGAGATCTCGAGTACCGGGACCGCCGTGGCGATCTTCTCCGCATCAAGGGTGCCGAGCGCCGTTGCCGCGTCGTCTATGACCTTATTGTCGCGCGCGGTCTTCGCGAAGCGCATGGCGACGAACACGATCGTGCCGGCGAGAAACACCGCGATGACCGCAGTGATGATGTAAATCCGCTTGGGAGTCGTTGAAGGCGATGCAATCTCGTTTGGGAGCATGGAAGTGTTGTCGCGCCGGCGCCAGTGGTCACCGCATTACTCGGCGTCACTCGCATCACCGCTACCGCTTCCGGGGCCACCGCTCGCACCGCCGGGGCCGCCGCCCGTCCCTGGGCCGCCACCCGGCCCCGTACCCTCGCTGCCGTCCGGCGCCACGCCGGTTGTCGGACAGCAGCCGGAGTCAACGACCTCGACGTACGGGTTCGAAGGACCGCTCCATTCGGGGCCGCCTCCTCCCTCGGGGACGTCAGCGCGAACGATGCCGATGAGCGAACGATCGATGAGGCAGACAGCGAGGACCGCAAGACCGACCTCAATGAGGCGTGCGAGTCGCTGTCGTACTCTCGGTGACTGCGGGGCGGGCATAGGTCGTGTGCGGGTCTTACTTGAACGATAGCGGCCCTGACGAAAACGACAAGAGGCCGTGTGGATAACTGGAGGACGTCCGAGCGCCGGACAGCCGGCGATTGACGCTCGGACCACTCGTGGCATAACGTCGGGCACGACTCGGACCTGTGGCATCACCGTGTGGGTAACGGAGCGTAACGATGCCGGACAGAACGAGCTTGTCACCGCAAGCAAAGGCGCTCCCTTGTGATCCGCGCTCACCACTTGCGTGACGGTGAACGGCCGGACAGAGGCATCCTCGATCTCCTCGGATGACGCGGGGCCCGGCATAGGTGCCACTATCACGAACGATTCATTCCTTGATGTGAGAGCGCCGCCATGACCTCGGAGTTGATCACGGTGTTCCGGCGCGGATAAGATCACGCGTAGCCTATGCGCAACGAGGGAGGAGGGATGGCATAGCGGGTAAGACCAACCGTCACTCAAAGGCTTCTCGACGCCTTCCGGCCGCAGTGTCTCGAGCTAGGAGCTCAGCAACGGGACGGAAAGGAGGACCGAGCACGGTCAGCATCTGCCCTGCGGCCCGCTTCGGCATCCGGCAGGTATAGGGGAAGGCGCGCACCACCAGCAACGAGCAAAGCAGTACGGGCTGTCCGGTTGCACGGGGAGAAGACTGCTCGTTGACGGTGGAGGGTCGATGAAGAACGATGTGCCGCGCCGTTCGTCTCATTCGGGACCGCCATCCCGCAGACCTCCGCGATCCACTCATACGTATCCGAGCCCGGCGGATGACAAGCGGGATCACATCCAGGTGCTTAAGCAGGAACTGCTGCTTACGCTGCGTGAGGCCCAGATCCTCCTGCTGATGATCGACGGGCTCACGGACGCCGCTATCGCGAAGGCGCTACCCCCCACTGGCCAAACGAAGTCGACACACGTGAGCCGGTGGACGGTCTCGACGCACGTCGCGCACATTCGAGCGAAGCTTGGGCGCCGCGCCCTCGCCGTCGCGCGGGGCATTCAGGTGCTTCACGAGCATGGTCTGTGGCCGAGGACACGGTAGGATCCCCGACGCGCTCTCGCCCTACCTCCCGCGGTGGGGTTCCTGCCTTCGCCCTGGTCCTTGCCGCGTCTCGCTTACGCCCCCAGCGGTTGGCCTCCACCCGTCCTCGATCGCGCCCGTCAAGAGTCTGGCGGCCGCGGCCGTTCGCGTGTGGACATCGAGCTTCACATAGATGCTTTGCAGATGTTTGGAGACGGTGAGTCGGCTAATCCCGAGGTTGTCGCCGACTTGTTGGTTCGTGTACCCAGCGGCCACGAGCGCAAGAACCTCCGCTTCCCGTTTCGTTAACCGAAGCCGCGACGAGGTTCCGGCGAGGTTCGTTCGGCGCTTGACGTTCGTCTCCCGCACCCCGGCTCCCTCGTAGGCACGACTGCCATCGGGTGCGCGCTCGCGCCCGCGACCGACGCTGGCTCGTCGAACAAGCGCCCGCAGACACGAATACGACCGCGCCGCGTGCTACGCCATCACTCAAAGTGAGTAGTCTCAAACGAGTAGCCATTTCGAGGGATACCCGTCGCGCACGATCCCGTGTCGAATGTCGCAGCACTGAACTGGCGCCGCGAGCGGAAGGCTGGTTCGCGGACAAGCGAAGGGACGTCGATGCGACGATGGTATTGCGATCTAATCCTCGGCTTCGGGTTCGTCCTCGTCTCGGGGCTCGCCGTTCGAGCAGAGAACCTCATCGCGCACCGCGAGGAGAGGCGCGAGGTCAGGATCGAAGAGATCGGCACGACGAGTTGGTACGGGTACACCGAAGACGGGTCGATCCGGCGCACGCCCATCCTCTCGATCGTCATCGGCAGCATCGCTGGCTCCGAGGCGAAGGCGGCGGCTTTCGGCGGTATCGACGGCCTGCTCTGGACTCCGGTCAAGGGTTCCGATCGCTGGAAGCTCGGTAACTACCGCAATCCCCTGAAGGCAGAAGCGGAATCCGGTGACCGGCGGGCGCTCATCCGATCGGTCGATCTGGTCGACCGGCCGCCGCTGCTCACCGACGTTCCCGACGCACTCGTCGGCAAGATTCTCTACATCGCCGTCTACGAGAACGGCGGCACACGGATCGAGCTTCGGCCGGGAACGACCCGCATCGAGGCCGAGAGCATCGCCGTTTCGATCAAGTCCTACCTCGTCGCCCTGGACCGGACCCCTAGCCGGTGAGTGCAAAGGGGATGACATGAAAACGACGTTGCTCGTTGCTCTGGTCGTTCTCGGGATCGTCGCGGTGGCCACAGCGCAGCAGACGACTCCGCCCTCGGAATCCGCGTTCAAGGTGCTTGAGGGCACGTGGCGGGTGTCTTCCGGGGCGCCTCCCGGAACTACGCTCACGCTCGGGGTGTTCATCGGCAACACGCCGGCGACATGGACCTACATGTTCAGCGGCAGGCCGGTCGAACTCGCTAAGGTGACCGCCGAAGACAGCAAGCCCATCAAGCTCGTCGTCGAGGGCAAGACCGGCCTCGTCATGAGGCTTGAGTACTATCCGATGTTCGGCGGCACGCTGAAGGGCAAGGCGAAGCCGGCCGGTGGCGCCATGGAGTTCGACGTCACGTTCTACCGGGACAAGTAGCGTGCAGAGGGGGGCGCGATGACTATGGCGGTGTCGTTGTCCCCCGGCATTGACATTTCTCGGCGGAGCCGCTTGGATGAGCGGCAACATGCCGAAGGCCATCACACACAAACCGTCCGCCGTCGCGAGGCATACCCGGCGCTTCGACCGTCTCGCCCGCTATGTGCGCAACGGCTTCGGGAGGTTTCGGACTCGACTTCACCGATTGGAGGCAACGGTTGAGCCACTTGTCGATCACGTCGGATATCTCGAAGAAATGCTCCACGACCTCGAGCGGCGCCTGCCGGCTCGCCGACGAGGTCGGCGCGCGGCGTAGCGACTCCCGCTCTACACGGCCGCGGTTTCTTCTCTCCGTCCGCTCGATTCGCGGGTCAACGTCTCCGCGCACACGACGCCCACGGCAAGCGCGTCGAACATGTGAAGCCAGTACGTCTGCTGGCGCAGGTTTGTCGTTCCCAGGTATCGGTCGAGATGCGAGTAACGTTCGGTGAGCACGCGCGCGACAATCTCCTTCGTGGCGCGACCGTCGGCACAGAGCATCCGACGCACGTGGGTCGGCGAATAGCCGACCACGCGGAGGCTCGCGACCTTGCCGACGCGGCGGAGTTCCCCCTCCTGGACCTGAAGCAACGCGGAGTTCTTCGACTGGACGTAGAAGGTCTTCTCGTAGGCGAGCGTGTCGATTCGATACTGGGCCATGAGTCGCTGGACCGTCGCGCGGGTCGCGCGGATGAGGACATCAGCGGGCCGATGGTCGCGGAGGTCGCTCACGGCGTAGTAGAGGAGGTCAAGACCGGAGAGCACCGTGATTCCCATGTACCGGGTTCCGGGATCAAGCGCGAGAATCCTCGGCTTCGCGGGTTGGATGATTGATGACATAGTCGGCAAGGAGGTGCTCGAAGAGGGCGGCTCTCGACCATTTGATGCGGGCCGCGGGGACTGCGCGTGCCTCGCTCAGGAACCGCCGCAGCAGGGGTTCCGGAAATCGCTCGGCGTGGACCACATACCGACCGAGATGCGCCGGGTCGGCAAGCCCCTCGGCCAGATCCCGGCCAAGAAGTGCCGCGCGGGCTCGCGCGGCATCGTCCGCACTCTCCGTTGCAGGCCCGATGGATTTATCAACAACGCCTTCTCGTAAGAGGTCTCTCTTTATTTGAATCTCTTTAGGGCGGCGCCGGTCGTCCGCTTCGCCGCTCCAATGCTCGCGATCTCGCATTCCGTCGGTTTCCTGACGGCGCGGTTGTGCCGCTCTGATCGGCATGCGCGTGCCGCTCAGAGCGGCATGGCCCTGCCCCACGGGTGCGCGTTTCGGCCCATCGTGACCACTCAGATCGGAGCATCGTGATCACCCGGATCGGTCGATCGTGATCACCGAGATCGGCATCATGACCGCCGAC
>Ga0194121_10002117_pt1 | contig 32036 bp, 43 predicted proteins | sample TA2MahCa50mmetaG_FD_148609 | JGI IMG/M metagenome (GOLD analysis project Ga0194121, IMG submission 148609) | Freshwater microbial communities from Lake Tanganyika, Tanzania - TA2015020 Mahale Deep Cast 50m | ecosystem: Environmental > Aquatic > Freshwater > Lake | place: Tanzania: Lake...
GTCTTTTTTCGTAAATATTCCTTGTGCTAAGCCATATCCTTTCGTTATTTTTTCTGTTGCTTGTTGTAGATGATAAATGGCAGTAGGGAAGTCTTGCTTCTTGTATCTTTGATTTCCTGTCTCTAAATCTTTTTTGGCTAATGATATAAATTCTTTAGCCAATAGAATCTCATCGGAAAAACCTTTTTCTTTTTGAATAAGAAACATTAACTTTTTAGCCTCTGGAATAAGCAAATCCCCTTTTGCTTGATCTATTTGACTTTTTTTTGGCAAAGCGCTGTTTACGATTTCTAGTATTTCTTCATTACTAAAATTCTCTAGTATCTTTCTTTGTTCTTCTTCTGATAACATTTTATAATCTCCAGCCCAAACCACTCAAATTCTTCTTTATCTCAAGCTCAAGCTTCTCGCCTTCTTTGAATTGCTCTGCAAGCTCTTTAGTTAATCTTGCCATTTTATCTTCAAAGGGTTCGCCATCATCGGCTTCTTCCGTAATACCAACATACCTTCCAGGGGTTAGAATGTGTTCATGTTTTCTTATCTCATCTAATGAAGCACTCTTAGAGAATCCTTTAACATCCTCATATTTACCTTGCTTTCCAGAATCCAAAGGCTCTCCCCTCCATGCATGATAAGTATCTGATATTTTGATTACTTCTTCTTGTGTTAAATCTTTATTTCTTCTATTAATCATTATCCCTAAATTTCGAGCATCAATAAACAAGACCTCGCCTTTTCTTTTTTCTTTATCCTTTCTAATAAACCATAAACAAGCAGGAATCATTGTATTGTAAAAAAGCTGGGAAGGCAAAGCAACAATACAATCCACAAGATCTGCTTCTATAACATTCTTTCTAATTTCTCCCTCTCCGCTTGTGTTAGATGACATCGAACCATTAGCTAACACAAAACCTGCAACTCCCCTTGGAGCAAGGTGATAAATCATATGCTGGACCCATGCAAAGTTAGCGTTTCCTACAGGAGGAATTCCGTATTTCCATCTCTTATCTTCTCTTAAACTTTCTCCATCCCAATCAGAAATATTAAAAGGAGGGTTTGCAAGAATATAATCTGCTCTAAGTTCAGGGTTTTTATCTTGATGAAATGTATCTCCCAAAGCAATTCTATCATTATCTATATGTCTTATTGCAAGATTCATCTTACACAATTTCCATGTAGTAGGGTTTGACTCCTGCCCCCAAACGGAAACATTATCGAGTCTTCCTTGGTGTTCTTCAATAAATTTTTCAGACTGAACAAACATCCCTCCGCTTCCGCAACAAGGATCGTACACCCTTCCTTTAAATGGTCTAAGCATGTAAACAAGAGTTTTAACTATGCTTTTAGGAGTGTAAAATTGCCCTCCTTTCTTCCCCTCTGCATCTGCAAACTCTCCTAAGAAATACTCATAAACTCTCCCCAAAATATCTTTACTCTTGCTCTCTTTATCTCCAAGTCCTATTCCTGAAATTAAATCAACTAGTTGACCAAGCCTCTTTTTATCTAAAGTAGATCTTGCATAACTTTTAGGCAAAACATCTCTTAATGAAGTATTTTCCTTTTCAATCAAGTCCATCGCATCATCTATTATTTTACCAATTTCAGGCATCTTCGCATTAGACTGAATAAAATGCCATCTTGCTCTTTCAGGTACATAAAAAATATTTTCAGCAAGATATTCATCTTTATCTTCAAGGACTTGATATCTGGCAGGAGGATCTTTAACATACATCCCGCTTTTTGGATCTTCAGTATCTTTCTTTAATTTACCATATTTTTCTTCAAAAGAATCTGATATATACTTTAAGAATATCAATCCCAAAACAACATGTTTATACTCGGCAGCATCCATGTTATTTCTAAGCATGTCTGCTGCAGACCAGAGTTTTCTTTCAAAACCTAGATCTTCGTTATTACTCGGTTTTGCCATACCCCTCACAGAAAACCCACCCTTTTATTAATTTCTGTTCATATCTTTATCTTTGCTAAAAAACACATCATAGATTATATTGAACCATAAGATAAAAAGACTACCTATGAAGAAACCTAATCCGAAACATTCTTTGAAAGCCATACAAATGTCTGTACAGACAACTATATAAATGTGTCGGTGCCGACATTATAACTATAAGGTAGTGTAGGTACCAACTTTTAAATATTTCAAAAATATTCAATAATATGAAACTTCAGAGACAATTATCAAAAAAGAGAGGAGATAAAATTTATCATAAATATGTATTGGTTGTTCCAGAAGATAAGGTTAAAGAGGCTGGGTTAAGTGAGGGAGATGAGTTGGAAGTTAATGCTAAGAAAGGTGAGTTGAGTTTGAGGAAAGTTTGAATTTATTTATTTTTCTTCCTTCTTTACAATCATCTCGTATGCCTCCGATTTCTAAAGCCTATCGGGCTTTTATTTTCATAAATTACCTTGTAATCAAAATGTTCTCCATGAATAAGCCATTTATCTTTTCCGATATTTTTGGCTTTTCGGCTTCTGATTTTGTTAATTACCCATTGTGGAATTTCTTGTAGTCTTTCCCAGCCTTGCAAGTCAACTCCCCCACCAACGATTACTGGCTGAGTTGCTGGCTTTATTTGATTAAGAGATTTACCTGTGATCTTTGTAATTAATCCTTCGAAAAGCTGACCTGCGAGAGTTTCTTCGCCTAACTTTCTTTTAGTCACTTTTACATATTTATCAATTATACTATTTGGAATGTTTCTAAAAGGCTTCATATCTTTGATTCCTTTAAAATTCTCTCCCTTCAGATAAATTTCTTCAATGCTTTGAGAGAGTATAGCATCTTTTGTAAGAAAAACGACAAAACCTTCTGGATAAGGAAACATATGCTCTTTCTTTATTTTTCCTTCGCTTCTAAATTTTACTTCTACAAAAAAGGCTTCGTTTTGCGAATTTATAATTACAAAATCTGGCTGATGCCTAATAAAATCAGAAGCTCTCCCTTGAAGAAGGTTATCCTTATTTGCTAATTCAGGAAGTAAATGTTCATAACCATATCTTACAACTTTAAATCCTGCTTCCTCGAATAAATCTTTAACTATATTTTCGGCAATCTTGCCACGTTCCATACTGTTTAATGTTGTGTCAATCATTTTTTATTCTTTCCAAAATAATATTCTTCTTTAAATTATTACAAATATCCATACTAAAATAACTCAAGACTGGTATTTTAAACCTTCTTAAGCGGCGGGATAAAACTGAAAAAGAAATAATGAGCCTTTTCTCAAGCAATCAATAAAAATTGAATGGATTAATTATTTTTATTGAATTTATTTACGAAGGTAAGCATAGTAGGCTCAATACTATTCTTGAAATGATTTGAATACCATTCTTCAAAAGAATTTCGGTCTTTCCAGTTACCATTTTTATACATTTTTTCTTTTCCATGATAGATCTTATGTTCCTCCTTACCAACTACAACTAGATTTTTTATCCTATTATCTTGATGATTATGATTAATATGATGAACTACTAGCTGTTTGGTAGAGCAACCTCTTTTAAATGCCTCTTCATCAATCTTCCCTAGTGTGTCCATTAACCATCTATGAAAACTTAAATATTTTTTTCCAATTTTTTTTACCAAATAACAATTAAAATCATCATATTCTACATCCATTTCAGAGGAACTAAATTCTTCTTTAAACATCTTATATCCTTCCTTGCAAAATATGAAATTAATACCCAAGTATTCTTATGAATTTCGTTAGGACTTTTAAAATCCAATATTTTAATAGGAGATAATTTCTTACTTGGAAAGTCAGAAATAACACTTTGAATTGGCTTGTAAGAATTGGATTCTTCTCTAATAATAAAAGCTTTATTTTTTTCATTTTCTTTGGGCGTAGAATATTCAGTTTTTGCAAACTCAATATTTTGTAAATTTTCTGCGTCTGATTTAGAAGTTATCTTTTTTCTGTTTAACTTAATCGATATCTTTTTTTCTTTTGATTTATCTTTTCTAAAAATTGCTAAAAATAATCTTTTTAAAAAATTCATTATTCTATCTCCCAAGTCCTCTTTCCTAAAACTAAATTATCCTTGATATCCATACAAAAACAACTCAAGACTGGTATTTTAAACCTTCTCAAGTCTAGATCAGGCGTGTTGAAGATTTGGTTGAACGGGCAGGGTTTAAGGAAGGAGATGAGTTGGAAGTTAATGCTAAGAAAGGTGAGTTGAGTTTGAGGAAGGTTTAATAAACAAAATTGGCTTGTTTGTTTTGTGAAAAGAGTGATTTACATACTGGGTTTTGTCTTTTTAGCTTAGTTTTATTAATTGATTATTCTTACCTTAATCATGGTTGAGATGGCGACAATTATTGTTATTATTCTTTCTTTACTGATTGGATACTTAATTGGACATTATCTTACTTTTGTCAGAAGGAATAAGCATTGGGAAGCGCAGATTGACTTCCATAGACAAGATGCTATTGCACGTTCTAGGTCTGTTCTTGCTGGGCATTTTTCAGAACAACTTGCACCATACTTGCCTAATTTTCCTTTTAATCCAAGCGAGTGCAAGTTTATCGGTAAACCAGTTGATTTTATTGTGTTTCACGGACTTGATGAAAAGAATGTGACTGGGGTAAGTTTTGTAGAAGTTAAAAGTGGGAAAGCTAAGTTGAGTGGGACCGAGAAATCAATTAAGGAAGCTATTGAGAAGAAGAACGTTCAATGGGTTGATTATAGAGTTCCTGATGATATTAGATAGCTTACCTTTGAACTTCTGTTGGGTTTTTTTCTATTGCGATTACAAGACCACTTGCTCTGAATCTTCCATCTTTTAGAGAATCTATTTTTATATTACATATTCCAAAACTATAGTTTTCAAGATGTTCACTTTTTTCTAAATTGTCTTTTGCATATTCTTCAAATCTTTTTAATAATGAATCAAATGCAGAACTTTCTCTTTCAGAAGTTGAGGATAGCCTAACATTTTTATTATTGGATATTATATTATATGCTTTTTTGTATTCTTCTACCTTTATTAGTGTATCCCCTGTAACAAGATATTTGTAACTCATATTAACATGAAGATTACAGGGTTTTTAAGTATTATTTTACTTTAAAATTTGTTATTACTAAATCTCCTCTTAGAATTGTTTCTGGAGGATTACTTAATTCTATTATGTTACATAAACCAAATCTTGATTCGTTTTTAACAATTGATTGATAATGTCATAATTGAGTCATTAGTTTACCAAATGCTTCAGTGTAGTTCCTGCCACTTCCAAGTACCTTTACCCTATCTTCGCTTTCTGTTGATTCTCCAAAATGGACATATCTTATTCTGATTCCTTCATTTGCTAAATCTTCTGCTGACCTTTTTGTTATTGGTCCGTAATTTTGTTTTTTCATGAAAATATGGTTTTTATGGCCTATTTAAGGTTTTGGCAGAAATCACAGTTCTTTTCAGTTGCACACGACCTAAAACCTAGTCTTCTTGCTTGCATTATACTTTGCGCGGTTTCTACAATTTCTTTTTTTACTTCCTCCAAATCAAAGTAGGTTCTTGGAGAATGGATTTCTTTTGCTATGCCTTGAGAGTTTATTTCAAAAATTAGAGGTGTTTCTTTTTGAAGCATGTCTAAGATTAGACGTTTTGGTTTTCCTAGGTCTTTTGAGGCTAGAGCATATATTCCTAACTGCCAGTTTCTGTATCTTGGTTTTACATCATATTTGCCTGTTTTGTAGTCTATTATTGTTAGATCTCCTGTATCTGAAATATCTATTCGGTCTGCGTAACCTGTAAATGTTATATTATTTATTCTGCTTTTTAGGTGAACTTCGACTTGAGAGTTTTCATTGTAGAATTTTTTATTTCTTTCTAAAAAGACTCTAATCATAGGAAGAGCTTCTTCTAGATTAAGTTCATTGTATTCTTCTAATTGCATTATCTTTGCTAAATCTTCTATTTCTTTTTGAGTCTTGATTTTTTGTTTTACTGCTTCTTCTAGGACTCTGTGTATAAATGACCCAAGAGTTATGGCTTCCCAGCTTTGTGGTGTTGGGTCTGGCATATTGTAGATATATTTCATTTCATAACGTTTTTGACATTCATCGAATAATTGTAAAGAGGAAGGAGAAAATGAGATATATGTTTCTTCTAATTGGTTTGCTTGTTTAATTTCAGGCTCTGGTTCTTTGTATTTTTCTTCATTATCTATAATGAATTCTATATCCAGATTATTTTGATAGGATATTTCGTTTAGGAATTGACTAACATCGAATTTTCTTTGACCATATTCTTTTGCATAAGTTAAGAATAGTTTGTATCTTGCTCTTGTGAATCCTACATAACATAAGCGTCTTTCTTCTGCTATTTGGTTTTTTAGATTGTCTCCTTCATCAATTCTTTCTATAGGGAACTTTTTCTGTACCATAGATGACATAATGACTATATCATACTCAAGACCTTTAGTTGCATGATTAGTCATTATTCTTATACCATCTTTTACTAATTCTGGAGCCTCTACATTAATATTAAGAGAGTCTATGGTGTTTAGATGATAGATTAGCCCTGTTAAATCTGAGTCTGACTCTGGGAGGTCTTTAACGAAAGTATGGAATTTTTCTAATAAAGGGATGGAGTTTTTGTCCTCAATGTTAAGAATTTCATATAGTTTCTTTACTATTTCATGGGCTTTCTTTTCTTTTATTTCTAACAATTGATTTATTATCTTTTTTGCTGAATTTATTTGTAATTGGCTTGATTCTTGTATTTGGAATTCTTTATTCATAAATTCATTTGTTATGCATTCGCTTTCTTTTATTTTTTGAATATCTTTTGTTATTGTGAAATTATCTTTTTGGTCTGTTACTGATTGGTTTACTATTTCCCATATTGCTCCTTCTCCGCCTTTTGATTTATTATGAATTTTATCTGTTATTGTTAGGTATGCTCTAATTAATTTTATTTTCTTGTCTTTTAGAAGAGATTCTTTGTTTACGCTCGTAAATGGTATTTGTTCATATTCTAATTGTTTTTTTAGTAAGTTAGATTGTTGATGTGTTCTGAATATTACACATACCTTGTTTAAAGGAGTGTTTTTTTGTATTTCTTCTCTAATAATCTCTATTATTTTTCTTACCTCTTCTTTGGAGTTTTTCAATTCAAATAATCTTATCTTTTCGCCTTCAAAATTATGGGCATTTCTTACTTTAAAGCAATCTTCTTTGTTTTCATAATTATTTTGAATTAATTCATGTGCTATGTTTAGTATTTTGTTTGTTGAACGATAGGATTTTTCTAGTTTGAAAATATTATCATTTTTTACTTGGAATTTTTGTTTGAAATAGTTAAAATTGTCTTGGTATGCTCCTCTGAATCTATATATTGATTGATTTAAGTCTCCTACTACAGTTATGTTTTTCTTTATTGCTATTTTTTCTAATAAGTCACATTGTATCTTATTAGTATCTTGGAACTCATCCACTATTACATAATCAAATTGATTTGTTATCTCTGGGTGTTTTGTTAGGAGTTCTAGAGCTTTATGATGTAAATCTGAATAGTCTAGGCCTGATTGAGATTGTTTTATCTTTTCATAGCTTTTCCATGCTTGAATGAACTTTGCTTGTTTGATTTGTTCTTCTAAATCATCTCTCTTTTGTTTTATTGTATCTATTTGTTCTTTTGATAGCTTATTTATGTGATTTGTATTTATTTTGAATTTAGATTCTTCTAACTCCCTTGATAGGTTTTGTATTTGTTCAGAAGTTCTTTCATTTTTTTCATAATTTTCTATTGTTTCTCCCAAGTCTTTTTTTGTTCCTATTTCGTCAATGTATTTATTACATAATATTGGAAGTGTCTTGAAATATTTGTGTAAAAGTATTTTTCCATCATCTGGAGTTATTATTTTGAAGTTTTGTTTAATTTTTATTTTTTCTCCGTGAGCTCTTAGGATGTCTGCACAAAATGAATGAAATGTTGCTATTATTGGTTCTTTGTTCTTTAGATGAGGGATAATTCTTTCTTTTAGATTGTTTACTGCTTCGTTAGAGAAAGTTAAACAAACTACATTTTCTATTGAAAATGGTTTATTGTTAATTATGTATTTTAGCTTTTCAATAATGCTTCTTGTTTTTCCTGTTCCAGCTCCTGCAAGGATTGCACATGGTCCTTGGGTTTTTGAAAGATAGGTTTCCATTATCTTTTAGAAAAATTAATCTGTTTATATTAATTTGTGGGGCTTTAGTGCAAATGTGTGACAAGCACATATACTTCTTTACTTGAGAATTTCACCGTGGCCGATGAGGCGCCAGTGATTATTGATATTTCTAGCTATTCCAACTTTATCTCCTTTGAAAGGAACTATCGGGATTTTTAGAGATATTTCAGCTTCGTCCTTGTTTAGCTTAATTATGTTTCCTACTGTTACTGAAGTATTAATTGATAACATTAGATTTTCTCCAGGTTTTAATGGAGGTATTTGTGTTCCTCCTATTTGTTCTTTGAAAGTACTTTGTTTTATTGTGATTTTTGTTGTTATTTCTGGAAGATTTCCTTCTGTTGAAACTACGCAACCTGATAGGGCGTCTGTTTTTCCTATTGACATATCAAGTTCTGTTTCGATTGCAGCATTTCCTCCTGGACTTATCTCTTTAGTTTTTGTTGAACCTTTGTATAGGGAAGTTATTTTTGTTTTGATAGTTTTGTATTTTATTTGATTCGCTTCTTTAATCATTATACCTGGCTTTAGTTCAATTGTATCTCCTACTTTTAGAACTCCTTTCTTTAGAGTTCCTCCAACTACTGCTCCATGTAGGTTTTGAGGTTTTGTTCCTGGTTTGTTTATATCAAATGATCTTGCTACTAAAAATAGGGGTTTATCGTTTGGGTTTCTTTTAGGAACAGGTACTTCGCATAATGCTTCGTAAATTCTTTCTAGGTTTATTTCTTGTTGAGAAGATACGGGGATTACTATTGCATTTTCAGCAATTGTTCCTTTGAATTCTTTTCTTATAGTTTTATAGTTTTCAATTGCTTTTTCCTTGCTGACAAGGTCAATTTTATTTTGGACTATAATTACATTTTTGATGTCTTTTGCTTGTAGAGCCATTAAGTGTTCTCTTGTTTGAGGTTTGATTCCTTCATTAGCTGCTACTACTAGGACTGCTGCATCTACTATTGCAGCTCCAGATAACATTGTAGCCATAAGCATTTCGTGACCAGGAGCATCAATGAATGTTACGTATCTTTTTTTCTCTCCCTTGCCTTGAATGTTATAATCTCCGTTTTTTGATATTGTAACATCAGCATATCCTAGTTTGATTGTAATTCCTCTTTTCAATTCTTCAGAGTGAGTATCGGTCCATTTTCCACTTAGCTTGTATAATAAAGTGGTTTTACCATGGTCAATATGACCTGATATAATAACATTAATTGTATCTAGTTCTTGCATAAAAATAGAGTAATTTGTAGGTTTTTAAAGATACTCTTATAGAAGATTATCCTTTATTAGTTGAAGGAATAAATGTTTCTTAAAATTATCAAAAACAATTACTTTTTCTGTCTGAATTTCTTCTTTGCTTAACCATTTTATTTCTTCAATTTCGTTGCAAGGTTTTGGAACACCTCTAAATGTTACAATATAGCTTTCTTCTTTTTGAGGAATTTTAAATTTTGTATGAACACATTCACGAACATAATATAACTCAGCCTTTTCTACCTCTATATTAAGTTCTTCTTTAATTTCCCTTTTTAAGGCATCAAGATTTTCTTCACCTTTATCTACTGCCCCTCCAGGAGTACCAAATATCTCGCCAGAGTATTCTTTTTCTAGAAGTATTTTCTTGTCTTTGATGATTATTGCTGCAACCCTTATTCTCATGATTTATTGAGCAGGTGCTTTAGCTTCTTTAGGCTTGTTTTGATCAGGGAATAATTCATGCAATGATTTTGAGCCATGCTTTGTAACTAGCATGTTAATTTGAATAGTTTTTTCAGATATTTGTTGTCCTCTTACTGTTTTTCTTAGTCTTAGGCCGTCAAATGTTTGTCTGTGTTTCTTTCCGCCTCTTCTAGGAACTTTATGCATACCCCAACCCTTTGATAATATTACTCTCTTCATTTCGCTTCCTTGAAGGCCAGGTTTATGAGGGAATCCTGAAGAATCTGTTCCTCCAGTGATTTTTAATGTATAGCCTGTTAGATTTTCAGATAATTCAGATCCATCTACTTCTTCACCTATTTTCTTACCGATAATTGTCTCGCTAGAAGATTCTACTTTCCAAGCTTTTCCCTTATCAGATATGTTTAATTTGAATACCATTAACTTGTGTTATAATTATGGGTTTTTAAATGTTATAGGTTACTCTTTTAGAACGATTATATTAGTCATTCCTCTGCGTTTTCTTTCTACCAGGCCTTTTCCTTCTAATCTGTCTATTATTCTTGTTATTTTTGCTTTATTGAAACTGGTCTTATCTATGATATCTGCTTGGAATATTGTTTTGTCTTTTATTATTAGGTTTAATACTAGTTTTTCTTCTTTTGTTAAATTGCTTGTATCTATTGGTTTTGACTGCTTTTTCTTTTCTATAGTTTTTATTACTAGTTTTTCTTGAGGTTTTGATATAATTAATACTAAAGATACGATTAATAAAATTCCTACTATTGCTAAAGAAAGATATGTTTGTTGAGATATAGTATCATACATGGGACAGTAATTTCCTCCATGTGCTAAAGTGCAGGAAGAGTCTACAAAACTAGTCAGGGCTGTTTTGAACATAAATATGATTAGGGTGATTAAAATAGAAATGCCTAGTAAGATGTAACCCACATTTTTGTTTTCCATAATAATATCGATAATCATCTATTTTTAAAACTACCTTCTGAAACTAGTTTCACAAAAGGGCTTTTATATCTGAGTTTCTTTTGTTTTTTATGAGTTTGAAAGAGTTTGGGGAAACGAACTTGAATAGTTTGGTAAAGACTATTTTTGTATCTTTAATTACTTCTTTTATTGTATTTTTAATAGCTTATTTTATTCGTTTGAGAAGTATTGATAACTTTATGCCTAAATACGGATTTTTTATTTTCTTTTCTATATTGAGTTATGCTATCCTTATGCCTGCTTTCAAAAAAATAAGAGTTTATGATGGTCTTGCATGCATGCCTGGAATGATGATTGGAATGACAATGGGAATGATTGCTGGGTTTTTGCCTGGTTTCTTTGTTGGATCTACTAACGGTATGTTTTATGGAAGTGTTTGGGGAATGATTGTAGGAATTACATTTGGGGCATGGTCTGGAAAATGTTGTGGTTTAATGGGTATAATGGAAGGAATGATGGCTGGTTTCATGGGTGGATTAATGGGTGCGATGACTGCGGTAATGATGGTTAATGATAATTTGAGAATTGCAGGGGTTGTTGTATTTATGGTTTCATTGTTTATAGTTACGGGATTGAATTTACTTATTTATAGAGAAACTAAGGAACATACTAAGAAGTTTGAGGGTGACGAATTATTCACTATGGTGCTTAGCTTCATTTTGGCTACAATTACTATATGGATAAGTGTGTTTGGTCCAAGGAGTGCTTTGTTCGGATGAAGTCGTATATATTTTACTTCATAGGCATTGCTTTGATTGTTTTATTATTTGGATTTATTATGGTTGAAAGAAACTCAGATAATTCTGAAGTATATATTGTTCCTATTGTTGATGGGGTTCAGGAAGTTACTTTTAGTCTAAAAGATTATAATTATTATCCAAATACTATCAAAGTTAAATCTGGAGTTCCTGTTAGAATATATCTTGATTCTTCTGTTGTAGGATGTTTGAGATCTTTTACTGTTAAAGAATTTGGAGTTAACAAGCATTTACCAGGTTCAGAAGATTATGTTGAATTTACTCCTACAAAAACAGGGAGATTTGCTTTTGCATGTAGTATGAATATGGGTACTGGAACATTGGTGGTTGAATAAGATGAAAATTCAAAGTGACTCTATTTTAATTGTAGCAATAGTTCTATTTTTATTATTCTTTTTAGGAGGTTCTGGTATGAATGGAATGCACAACATTTATGGAAATGCTTATTTGTGTTCTAGTGTTGGAGGAATATGGTGCTATTTGCCTTTGTTGAATCTTGTCTTTGTAATTTTCATGTTAATTGTTTTTATTATTTTGGTTGTTTTGATTATTAAGAGATTTCAAAATAGAGGTGCTAAATGAAGAAATTAAAGATTTCAATTGAAGGAATGCATTGTGCTTCTTGTGCTTCTAATGTAGAGAAAAGTGTTTCTAAAGTATCTGGAGTAAAGAGTTGTTCTGTTTCATTGATGCTTAAGAAAGGAAATATTGAGTGTGAAGATAAAATCAATATCGAAGATATAAAGAAAGCCGTTGCTAAAACAGGTTATAAGGTTGTGAAGGTAGAATGAAAATTTTAGAAGTTAATGTAAATAAGATTGATGATCTTGTTAACATTGAGATGTCTTCAGGATATCACGAAAATCCATCTAAATCTGAAATAACCAAACTATTTTTGAATTTTTTTAATTCTTCAAGACCTAATGCTTATGTTATTTATATGAATGAAAAGGCCATAGGATATTTTGCATTTAGAATTATTAGAAATAATTGCGAACTAGATTATATCGCAGTGTCTAAAGATTATCAAGGTAAAGGTTATGGTAAGAAATTAATTGATAAACTTCTAAATTTGTGTAAAAAATTAGAGATAGATAAAATTAAGCTTTCTGTCCGTTCTTCAAATAATATTGCTATAAATTTGTATAAACTTTATGGTTTTGTTATTATTAGAAATGAAGGAAATAAAACATATATGGTCAAGGAGCTAAAATGAATGGTGAAAATAATTCAAATGATGATTCTGAAATAGGGTCTTGGAAGAAAAAATTAATTTGGTCTTGGATTTTGACTATTCCTATAGCTTTGATAATGTTGTCTGAAAGGTTGTTTGGCTTTGAACTGATTGAAATGCCTTATTCTGTTATTGTTATGTTAGTTCTTGGTTTTCCAGTATTGTTTATTTTTGGTTATGATACTATAAAGAGCGGATTAAGAGGATTCTTTACATTCTACTTTAATATGGATTCTCTTATTGCTTTAGGTACCATAGTTGCATATATTACAGGATTCCTTTCTTTATTTGATTTCATTGCAGATTATTCCGGTGTAGCTGCGATGATTATGGCTTTCTTTACAACTGGTAAATATGTAGAAGCTAAGGCTAGAGGAAGAGCAAGTGCTGAAATAATGAAACTTTTACAGCTTGGAGCTAAGAGTTCTATTGTTATAAGAAATGGAAAAGAAATAGAAATTCCTATTGATGAAGTTGTTGTGGGAGATGTAATGGTTGTAAAACCTGGAGATAAGATTTCAACTGATGGCGTAGTCGTAAAAGGAGAGAGTAGCGTTGATGAATCGATGGTTACTGGAGAGAGCTTGCCTGTTGATAAGAAAAAAAATAGTTTGGTAATTGGAGCTACAATAAATCAAGACGGAATTTTATATGTTAAAGCTACTAAAATTGGAAAAGATACTTTTCTTGCACATATAATTGATTTAGTAGAAGAAGCTCAAGGAAGTAAAATACCTATTCAGAAACTTGCTGATAAAATAACCTCGGTTTTTGTTCCTTCTATAATCATTCTTTCAATTCTTGCTTTCTTAAATTGGTTAATTATTTTTAGGGATTTGAGTAGGGCAATTGGAGTTGCTGTTTCAGTTCTTGTTATTGCATGTCCTTGTGCTCTTGGATTAGCTACCCCTACAGCTTTGATGGTTGGAAGCGGAATGGGAGCTAAGAGAGGAATATTAGTTAGAAAAGGAGAGGCAATACAAACTATGAAAGAAATTAAGACGGTTGTTTTTGATAAGACTGGAACTATAACAAAAGGAAAGCCTGAAGTTACAGACATTTATTCTAAGATTAAAGAGGACAAATTGCTTGAAATTGCTGCTTCTTTAGAAAAGTTGAGTTTACATCCTATTGCTCATGCAATAGTTGTCAAAGCGAATTTGAAGAAATATAGAAAAGTTACTGGATTTTCAGTTGTTAGGGGCAAGGGAGTAATTGGAAAGATAGGATCTAAGGAAATAGCTATAGGAAATAGAGCCTTGATGAATGATAGAAAAATAAAATATTCTGATTTTAATTCTCAGATCGAAACTTTTGAGAATTCTGGAAAAACTGTAATGATTGTTTCTGAAGATAAGAAAGTCATAGGAGTTATTGCCGTTGCAGATGCTGTTAAAGATGATTCTGTTGAAGCTATTCAGAGATTGAATTCATTAGGATATAGAACTGTAATGCTTACAGGAGATAATGAAAGAACTGCCCGTGCAATTGCATCTCAGGTAGGCATTAAAGAGGTAATTGCAAATGTTCTTCCTGAAGATAAGGCTAAGAAAGTGGAAGAATTGCAGAAAGAAGGATTTGTTGCATTTATTGGAGATGGAATAAATGACGCTCCTGCTTTGAAACAGAGCAATGTCGGAATTGCAATGGGAACAGGAACAGATATTGCAATTGAAGCAGGCGATATTGTTCTTGCAAAAGGTTCATTATTAGGAGTCGTTCAATCTATCAATTTGAGTAAGGCTACATTTAGGAAGATAAAACAAAATTTATTTTGGGCATTTGCTTACAATATTGTTGCTATTCCTTTAGCAGTCTTTGGACTATTACATCCTGTTATTGCAGAGATCGCTATGGCTTTATCTTCAATTTCAGTTGTCACAAATGCTAATTTATTGAGAAGAGCTAGGGTTGATTAGAGAGTTATTATTAGAGTAGAAATAAATACATTAATTATTGCTGTTGTTATACACCATGAACAATAATTGTTTAGAACTCTTGTTTGAATTCCTATAAGTATTATTGAAACTGCAGATGCTAGAATTGAAATTAATTTAGTTACTAGTAGAATGCTTCCTGACTGATTTGTAAATATTATGTATAAGACTGCAATATAGTACACTAATCCAATAATTTCGTTTTTCACTCCGAAAGTCCTTGAGTATTTGCTGTCTAGAACTACATTACAGCTTTTACTGTTTACAGGACAAATAACTTTCTTTTTCAATGCGTGTGCAATCGCAATATAAGATGTTATTGCTATTCCTATTGCACATAATATTAAGATTATTATTTGTTGCATAAATGTAATTAGAATATATTGTTTATATTACTTGCCCCAATCAGACTTCGATTTTCTTTTGATTTCTGCTATCTCCATTAAGGCCTTGATTTCACTTTCTTTTAGAAGATCCTTATTTTTCTTGAAAGTTTTGAATTGGTTTTCACTTACTTGACTGTATAAATAGCGTTTGTCTGCTAATTGTCTTTCGAAATTTACTCCTGGTAATGATATTGCTAGTTCTTTGCCTTCTTCTGCTTCATCTACACTGTCTTTGTTCTCTTGTAATGCTTTAACTCTTGCTATATCTTCTCCACTTTCATCTATAAGGGGAATATTCTTCTTTAGTTTGCCTGCCAAGACTTTTATTCCAAATACCGCAGGATTTGAGTTTCTAAACTGATACTGGTGAAGAATTTCTAGTTTACATATAGATGCTAGTTCCATTAGCCTTTCTTTTTCTATTTCTCCTGCTTTTGACTGTCTCCATTCTTTGAGGTCTTCAATTAATTTGTAAACTACTTGATTTGTTAGTATTTTTATGTTTTTTTTGTCGTAATCTAGGCCTGTTTCTTTTTCTACATTGAATCCAAGAATTATTGCGTTTAACGGATTTAGTTCTAAGTTTGCTTTTGCTGCTACAATATCAGATTTCCCTATGTTTCCTATTGAAGCTTTTACTACTGGTATGTTTGCTTGCTTTAATAGAGTCAATAGAGCTTCTAGGCTTCCTAAAGAATCTGCTTTTACTATTATCCCCTCTGATTGTGTTTGGATAGTGTTTTTGAACTCCTTTGCGAATTTTTGTTGTATCTCTTTTTCATTATTCTCTATTTTTTGGAACGGCATTCCAGATAGTATCTCTTCTTTGTTTGTTAATTGTAATCTGATTCCGTTTGTTGCTATTGTTTCTTTTGTTGATTTAAACCTGAAACTTAAAGGCATTACTTCTTCTAAACATCTAATTTTTGTTACTATTAATTTTCCTTCTAAGGTTGCTATTCCTATTGTATCTCCTTCTTTTAATTGACCATCATATAGTATTGCTTCTGCTGTTTCCATTGCTCTTTCTTTTTTGACTTCTAATAGAATTCCTTTTGCTTCATCAGATAATTGTAGTCTTTCTCTTAGGAATTTTTGAGATAGGCCACATAAAACCAATAGAAGTTCTGGTATACCTTCTCCAGTTCTTGCAGAACATGGAACTATTGCTATTTTCTTAGTAAAGTCTGGAACATCATAGAACAAGTCTGCATTAAATCCGTGGTCTTGTAATGATGCTTGAAAAGTTGCTAAAGATATTTCAAATTCGTTTCTTGCATGAATTGGTAGATTCTCAAGCGATTTCTTTATGGTTTCTTCTTTTCTCCATCCAGATAATTTGTCTACTTTGTTTAAAGCTATAACAAAAGGAGTCTTATTTGCTTTTAAGATTTGAATTACTTCTGCTGTTTGAGGTTGAATTCCTTCTTTTATATCTACTACCAGGATTACTATGTCTGCTAAACTTCCCCCACGTTGTCTAAGGTTTGTGAATGCTGCGTGTCCTGGGGTGTCTATAAATAGGAATCCTGGAATTTTTAGGTCAATTTTGGCTTTTTCTATCAAAGGACAGACTTTCTTTATTTGTTCCAATGGATATTTTGTAAAAGAAATCTTTTGAGTGATTCCTCCTGCTTCTTTTTCTTGAACAGAGCTACCTCTAAAGTAATCTAGCAAGGAAGTCTTTCCATGGTCTACGTGACCTGCTACAGTGATTATTGGTTGGCGTATCATATATTTTTGAGTTTAGAGATGCTTTTAAAAGTTGATGGTATTCATTTTTATGAGAAAATTGCTTATTATTGGACTTTTTCTGATAGTCTTTACTTGTTCTTTTTTTGTTGCTGGATATTATGTAATGTTTGACTTGCCTTTTAATGGGAGTTATACAAAGGCAGTTTGCGAAGGAAATTTGTGCGCAGATTACGAATTTACTTGTTCTCAAGGTGTTATTGTTGATTCAAAAAGAATAAGCGGTTTTTTGGTTGTTGAAGATGATTGGATAGATACTAGAGATAAAGAAAATAAGTGTTAATTTCAAATATAGGATAAAAAGCAAATGAATTACATTTCCATTTCTTCATAATTGCTTTTTGCAGTCTTCTTTGCTACTTTTGGTCTTTCTTCCTGCTTTGTCTGTACCGGTTTTTGTTTTTGTGATTTTGATTCTTGGTATTTCCTTGCTTCTTCAATAGCTTGTTCTGAAACTTGGAAATCTGCCTCGTTTATTGAATTGATTGCTTTTTTGAAGTTTGCAAATTGCTCTGCTGAAATTCTTGTTCCTGCTTTAGTGAAACCAGTATATCTTTCAGATTTTACAAATTCTCTAATTGTAAGTCCTGCTTTTCCTCCGAAATCATCAATTCTGATAACTATATCTGTTTCTTGGTTTTTTGGGATGCGGTCAATGTCTTTTTCCATATAATTAATGGATTTGGATATGTATTTAAGGATTTGTGTCTGGATTTGTTTATGGCTTTGAAAATTGGAAATATAAAATTGAAGAATAGATTGTTTCTTGCACCTATGGTTGAAGTTACTGATTGTGCTTATCGTTTGCTTTGTCGTTCTGAAGGTGCCGCAATGGCATATACGGAGATGATTTATGTTGATGCGATATTACATGAGAATTCTAGAACTCAGGGTTTGATGAAGATTGCTGGAAAGAAGGATAGACCTGTTGGGTTACAAGTTACTGGAAATAATCTTTCTGAGTTTACTAAGTTTTCTAAGCTTAAGATTTTAGAAGATTACGATTTAATTGATATTAATTGCGGGTGTCCATCAAGTAGAATTGTAGGTAATGAGGCTGGAAGTTACTTGCTTAGAACTCCTGATAAAATTGGGGATATGATTAAGGTCCTTAAGGATACTGGGAGAATTGTGACTGCTAAAATTAGATTGGGATTCAAGAATAATAATGTTTTACAAGTATCTAAAGTAGTTGAGAAAGCTGGAGCTGATTTACTTACTATTCATGCAAGGACTGCTGACCAGAAGTATACTGATGCGCCTGATTGGAATTGGATTTCAAAAGTTAAACGGGAGATAGGAATTCCTGTTGTAGGTAATGGGGGTATTGTTTCTGGAGAGAGTGCTTCTAAAATGCTTGATATTTGTGATGGTGCAATGGTTGCTTCTGCGGCTATAGGCAATCCATTTATTTTTAGAGAGATTTTACGCTATCTTAAAACAGGTAAAGAAAATGAGATAACTAAGAAGGATAGAATTGATGGTTTTTCTGAATATGTTAAATTAGCTGAAAAGAATGAGGTCTTTGAGATGTCAAGAGTGAAATATATTGGAAGTAATTTCTTCAAAAGTTTTGAAGGAGCTTCACAAGCTCGTGTAAATTTGATGAAATGTAAGTCAATTAAGGATGTTAAAGAAATGCTTAATTCACTTTGAATTATATTTTTCCCATATTTTTGTATTAGAAATCCTTAAAACATAGATTATTCTGCTTATTTTATGGATGTAGAACTTTACAATACATTGACTAGAAAAAAGGAAAAATTTGTGCCTATCAAAAAAGGAAAGGTGGGAATGTATTCATGTGGACCCACAGTTTACTGGTATCAACATATTGGAAACTTTAGAAGCATGTTACTTGCAGATTTTATCAAAAGAGCGTTAAGTTATAATGATTTGAAGGTAAATCACATAATGAATTTTACAGATGTTGATGATAAAACTATAAAGGGTAGTCAAAAAGAAGGATTAAGTCTGAAAAAATTGACTTCAAAATATGAAGATATCTTTGTTCAAGACATGGATAGTTTGAATATAATCAAACCTAAGTTTTTGAGAGCTACTGATAATATTGAGGAGATGGTTAAAATAATTAAGGTTTTGATTAAAAAAGGAATTGCCTATAAATCTGACGATGGAATTTATTTTTCAATTTCAAAGTCTAAGAATTATGGAGGAATTGCAGGACTGCATAAAATAACCAATACTAAAGAAAGAATTAGAAAAGATGAATATGATAAAGATAATGCTCAGGATTTTGCATTATGGAAATTTTATTCAAATGAAGATGGTGATGTTTTTTGGGATACTGAAATAGGAAAAGGTCGTCCTGGTTGGCATATAGAATGTTCTGCAATGTCTATTTCTGCGTTAGGGGAGCATTTTGATATTCATACAGGGGGATTAGATTTAGTATTTCCTCACCATACTAATGAGATTGCACAAAGTGAAGGATATAGTGGTGAGAAATTTGTTAATTATTGGGTTCACGGAGGAATGCTTAATCTTAAAGAAGGAAAGATGTCTAAGTCTCTTGGTAATATTTACACCATTGCAGATTTGAAGAAAGAAGGATTTATACCCTTACATTATAGATATCTATGTTTGCAAACTCATTATCGCAAACCTCTTGAATTTTCATTAGAATCTCTTACTGCTGCTAAAAATGCATATGAAAAGATTGAGAGAAAAATTATTAGGTTACGCAAAGAGAAGAATCCTGGTAACACGGATGTTGAAGATCTTAGGAACGAATTTCTTGATGCTATAAACGATGATTTGAATTTGCCAAAGGCTCTTGATGTTTTTTGGAGTGTTATGGAAGAGGGGAATATGGAATCCAAAACTAGACTTAGTTTACTTGAAGATTTTGATTGCGTTTTAGGTTTGGGAATTAAAGATATGAAGGAGAAGAAAATAGTTATTCCTAAGGATGTTTTAGCTTTACTTGAAGAGAGACAGAAAGCTAGAAAGAACAAAATGTTTGCCGAGGCTGATGCTATTAGAGATAAAATAAAAGAAAAGGGATTTGTTATTGAAGATTTAGGAAAAGATGGTCCTGAGCTTAGACCGATTTGATTATTTACTTTTATTAAACTTGTTCGTGTTGTAGTTTTCTTACTGATTGTAATACCCTTATATCTGGAGATAGGATATAAACATGGTCTTCCTTGCTTCTTACCGCTCTATATATTCTTTGTAGGAATTCTCTATATGCTTTGTCTCTGTAGAAGTCCCAGAAGTGATCTGGGTGTGTCTTTTGAAGTATTTTCCAGAAAGTATCGGAGATATTAGGATTAGGGTATTTTGTGAAGACTACTGAATTACACATATTTCCTGGAAAGTCTATTCCTCTGGAACACTTTGTTGTAAATAGTTTGTCATTTAATCCTTGCTTGAATATCGCTATCTGTTTTCCACTTTTATCGTTTCTTTGTAAATCTATTAATGATTCTTGAGATGTTAGTTGAGATAAATTATACTTTGATTTTTCTTCTTCTGTTGGAAGGTCTTGAAATGCGTTTACATGTATTAAAGTCGGTCTCTTTGCTTTTTCTACTGCAATATTTAGAGCTTCTAAATACTCTTTTCTTGTATGGTTGTTTGTTGTGAAGTTTGAATATCTACAATCTTTCTCTCTTCCAGTCATCTGTATTTCTATTGCACCTTGCTGTAATGTTTCTGCTTGTATAACTTTAAAGTTTGATATCCCAAATATGTTTTTTATTACGCTTTGTGAATGTAGTGTTCCTGACATGAATAGTAAGGCTTTGCTTTTGTTTAGAAGTTCCTCAATTTTTTGAGATAGATTTGTGCTTACTAATTTTATGTAAAGACTTTCTTCCTCTTTTCTATAAGTTAGATATATTTCATCAGTAATTTCTTCTAGTGAATGAGCTATTTCTAAGGCTTTGTTTGCATAATTGTTGTCATCAACTAGAATTTCAGATTCTAACTCTTTGTCTTTTGCTAGAAGTTTGAATATCTTTTTAATTTTTGAATCATCTAAGTGGTATACTTCGTTTTCATCTATTCCTAAAGCTCTTTTATTTTGTTCTTCCATGCTTATTAAATCCAGAATAGACTTTATTGTTTCTCTGCTTTCTTGGGACTCTGGAACTATGGTGTTTAGATTGTTTGCTAGTCTTGTTAGATTTATTTCTTCTTGTTGAAATAGACTATCCAGGAATTCATCAGATTCGTCTATTATTTCTATCTCAGTTTCTGGTTTTCTTCCTATTGATAGTTCTGCTTTGTATTTTGCTCCATTGAATATTATTACATCTGCATTTTTGTAAGCTAAGTATTGATCATAGTACGAGCAACCAGACTTTCTATGGTAGAACGTGTATTCTCTGTTATCACATCCGATATATTTTATCTTTTTAGCATCTTTTAGTTGATTTAAGTCGTAACTGCTAGGCACGATAGGGCTCCAGTATGGATTTGAAGGAGCTATAGATAACCTTCTTATGTTTTTATGGTCTGGGACATCTTGTCCAGAAACAAATGGATTATTTCTAAAGTAGTCTGCTATTTTGTTGTAATTTTTTTCTGTGATTTTTATATTTTCAGGTAAATCGGGGTCTGCACATGATAGTCCAGGATTTATTATGGAATCGTGATTTTCTCTGCCAGTTAAAACGGCTATTTTCATTTTTTGTCCAGATGGTTTGTATAAAAATTTCTTTTCAGTATAATCATCTTCATATTGTTTCTGTAAAGCTTTTACTGGGACTATTATTGATGATTTTCCTAATCTTCTTGCTACGTTTAAAGCTATAGCAGATTTACCAGTTCCACAAGCTCCATGCAAAAAGATTATCCTATTTCCATGTTTTATTGTATCTAATATTTCATTTACTACATCTTCTTGAGTTTTTCCATTTGAAAACTTTAATGGAGGTATTTTTCCATTTTTATCATTTAGATCCCAATTAGCTCCTGCGAAGATATTTTCTGCTTTTTCTTCATTTTTTAAGAAGCTCAAACTGTTAGATGTTTTTAATGTGCCTTCTGTTAATTCTTCAAAATCTTCAGGAAGTATTACTGTTTCTTTAGGTTTCCATTTTTGCGGAGCGTTTGTTTGTAGACTTTGAAGTCTTGATTGATCACCACTTGACATAGATTGTTTTGAGTTGGCTTGCTTATAAAAGTGTTTCTTTACAAAGTCTTTTAAATCGAGCTAATTTGACTGATTTACGCGGGGATGCCAGAGTGGTCAAATGGGACACGTTAAGGCCGTGTTAGCTTAGTGCTTTCCTAGGTTCGAATCCTAGTTCCCGCATTTTTATTAATAGGATTCGAAGTCCTCACAAACTGATGTTCGTGGGAACTCCAATTCTTACGAATTGTAGTAATCCTAGTTCCCGCATTTTTATTAATAGGATTCGAAGTCCTCACAAACTGATGTTCGTGGGAACTCCAATTCTTACGAATTGTAGTAATCCTAGTTCCCGCATACTATTTTTAAATGAGATTAAGATTTAAATAGGATCGTGAATTAGTGTTTAAGTAAGGCCTATAACCTCACAAAATAAAAATTCTAAACTCTTAACGGAGAATTTTATGACTAATAAACTAACTAATCTATCTTTGGCTGCAATTTTAGGTTTAGGAGCTTGTGCTGGTTCAGGGCATAATTTTAGACCATGGGCTCCCTTTTTTAATGGAGAGTCTAATGTTGTAGCCGTTGAACCTGTTAAAGGGTCTGATGCCGGCCAGACTGGCCAGAAATCTCTTTATGGTCCAAATTCAAATATACTTTATAGTAGAAATAATGATTATGGATCACCAAATTCTATGAATAGAGATTTAGATAATTCATCTGTTCATCAAGCTAATTTTGATAGTTATATTACAGGATTACCTGTTCAGATAGCTGATAATTCCACTTCTGTAGATTTAGGAATTGCAAGACTTGCTCCTTCTTCTTCTGGGGAGTTGGTTTTATTAAGGCCGATTTATTCACATACCTATAAAATCTCTTTAGATAACGGTATAAATCTAAGAAGATATCAAGATAACACTACTGATTCTTTTCCAAATCCTATTTATTTTCAACATCAAGATTCTTTTATGACATTTGATGATGATCCTCAAAGAGTTGAGAGGGAAGAAGGTGTTGTAATATCTAGTCTATTGAAGTGGGTATGGGGTTGGGATGTTTTTTCACCTATAAGAAATACAGCTAATGGTGTAAGAGATTATTCCGATGGGGTTGTTAAGGATACTCTTGGTTCAAATTCAAATGTTGATTTTACTGGAAGAAGAGTCATCTTAGGTTATAATATCCCTATTTCTGATCGCTTTTATTTAGAGGTTCAGGGTTGGGCAGATATGGCTGATATTGATCAGAGCGGAATTGCTATTCAAATGAGTCTTCCTTTTGGAACCAATCGCTAATTAGTGCTAAGACTTGCTCTATTATTATCTTCAGATATTTCAGTTATTTGATTTTGATAGTCTATTACAAATTCTATATCATTTGCAGCTAGAGGGACTTTGAGGTTTTCTACATCAATTATTTTCTTTGCACCAACTGCTATGGAATTAAGCTCGAAATCGTCTACAAATTCTCCATCTGAATATAATCCGACTTTTACGTTATTTGTTTGTATTAATCCTTTATTTATTACTTCCATATGAAAGTTTAGATACCTTCCGCTTTTTGTAGCAGTTAATTCTTCAAATGCTAAATCAGGAGCTGAAGCTATTTCGTATAAATCGTTTATGCTTTCTATTATTTCTTCATCTATTATTTGATTGCAAGCTAATGTTGGATAGAGTATACTATTTTTATCTTTATTATGGTCAAATCCTAATGCGTGAAGTAATTCATGTATTGCTACATTTGCATTGTTACAACTTCCTTCTCTATATAGAGCTACTTTTCCTTCTAATATTACTGAATATAATGTGGAGTTAATCACCTTGGACGGGCCACCTTCTCCTGCAATGAAGTGGTTCTCCTCTTCAGCTTCAGGAGATATATCAGAACATAATATCTTTAGTATTGCGGTAGACTCATCTGAAGGATTGAATTCTAATATTGTCTTTTCTTCAAGAATTGAAAAAGCCTCTTTCATTATATTTTTTTTATTTTCCGGACATGATTCTGCTATATTATAGGATATTAAATTACTTGGATATCTCATATTTTCATAGAATTGTTTGCTAGGAATAGTATTAGTTGTTTTGACTTGTTCTGAATTTGTGTTTATTAGATTTATTGTATGTCTTGGAATATTTTGGTATAAGTAATACGCTGCATAAGCCATAGCTATTAGAAAGAGTACTACAAAAAACGCTCCAAAGAATCCTCTTTTGTTCATATTCATTTTAAATTTTCAGTGTATATAAATTATCTTTTTCTTATTTATTCTTCTGCTTTCTTTTTCATACTCTTGAAATTTAGTGAGCAAGAGTTTATGCAGAATCTTTTTCCCGTTTTATCTACAGGACCATCATCAAAAACATGACCTAAATGGCTTCCGCATTTGGTACAGACTACTTCTGTTCTTTTCATTCCCAGGCTATTGTCTTCTATGAATTTGACTGAACCGGGTATAGAATCATAGAAAGATGGCCATCCTGTTCCCGAGTCGAATTTTACCTCTGATTTGAAGAGTTTATTTCCGCAAGCTGCACATTCATACATGCCTTTTTCTTTGTTATTATAGTATTTGCCTGTAAATGGTCTTTCTGTTGATTTTTCTCTTAATACTTGATATTGTTCTTTTGTTAGTTTTTTCTTAAAATCTATTTCTTTCATCTAATTATATAGTTCCTTTAATCTTAAATTTTTATCTTAATATCTATGTAACTGTTCAGTAATTACAAATAGTAAGGTTTAAATAGCAAGTTTTTTGAATTTTTATATGGTAGATGCAACTCAATTTCAAGGACTTGGTATTTATCCTGAACCTAGAGGGTACAGACCAACTGATCAAAAATTTGATTTACTTGAGAGTATACAATTTGGACTTTTAGATGCTACTCAAAAAGTAAATAGAGCAATAGAAAGTGGAGTATCCAATTATGATATTCTTGGAACTTTAGAAGATCAAATGCGTCAGATGAGGTGCTTAGGAAAGGCTTTTGATGCTGGAATTATTTGTCATGAAGACTATGGTTTGGCAAAAAAAGACATACTTCAAGGATACGTTGCTTTAATTGAAGAACTCAAATTTGCAATGAATGGTGGAGATAGGCATACTGCTAGTCAAGGTGCTAGGTCTTTAGATGTCCGGGTTTAATATGGTAGACGCTGAAAGAATGACTCCTTTAGAAGAGACAGAATTTTTATTGAAGATTGTAGGGGTTAGAGTTAGAGATTTTTTTAGGAATGAGCAAATTGGTCTTGCGACTGATGAGGTAAACATGGCTTCCGCATTTGGTATGAGGTCTATTTTAGATAGGACTAGATATGCTGGTGCTTCAAAAGATGATATTTTATTAATTAGAAAGAGATTTGATGATGCTACGTCCTCACTTTATGCACAGATAGAGGAGCAGAAACGTATGCAGGAATATGAAAGTTTTGAGCGTGCAGTATTTGGATAAATCTTTACACCAAAGGTTTATATAGATTAAACGAACTCTAACAATATGAAAAATTACTCAAGAATTGCATTTTTTGTCTTTGTAGCTTTATTTTTACTAATTCTGACAGGTTTTGTAAGTGCAGCTCATCCTTATAATACTTATACCTACACAGATAGAGACTCATTTTCTTATTACGAGAGTAATAGCGGATTTAAGATTAGTAATGATGATAGCAATACGAATCGTTATAGCTATAGCAACAGAGGATATTCTCGTTGCGGAGATGTTTACAGTTGGAGGTCTTACGGATGTTCTTATCATTATGGAAATAGACCTTACTATCCAGATCATGCTTATTATGAAGATAGTTATGATAAAGATGCAGCGATAAAATATGCTTTTGACACTTATAGAGAAGGTAAGAAGTATGATTATCAGATTGAAAAATTAAGAATACAAGAAGAGGCTAGGCAATATAGATATGGTGGATGGGGTTATGGATACTTTGGTAGATTGTACAGTTACGGCTGGTAATTAGATAATAATAAAAAGAGGTTCTTGTTTTCTTTGTTGTGAGAATTGTGAATAAGTTTAGGTTTTATATTGGAATTTCTATAGTCTTTGTTCTACTTTTTGGATATTTTCTTAAAATAGAAGTTGATTCTGGAGCTAATTATGCTGTTAATGATACTCTGCTTGGAATAATAATATTTCACAATCTTTTTATTTTTATTATTTATTTACTAATTGCTTTATTTTTCATATTTACTGGTTTTAGGAAGGTAAGAATTTTATGAGTTTTATTAAAGGTCTAAAAGAGGTTTATTCAAAATCTTTCTATATTTTTGTTGCTTTAGCAGGAGTTTTACTTTTTTATTTAATAGATGTAATTTTATTAGACTTTTCTGACTTGAAGGCTATTTCTGATCAGGGTTCTTTGAAACTTTTATTTTATTATTTTGTAGGATATCCTTCAACAATTGATTCTTATTCTAATTTCTTTCTTTTTGCCATAGCTTTTTTATTTGGTTCTTATATTGCTCTTGCAACTTATAAGACAAGTCATGTCAAGACCGAAAAGGTATCTTTTTTTGGTTCTGTTGGTTTATTTTTTGGTCTTTTAGCACCCGGTTGTGCTGCTTGTGGTGTCGGGCTGGCTTCAGTTTTAGGTATTGGGGGCGCACTTATTGCCTTACCATTTAATGGAAAGGAAGTTTCTATTGTTGCTTTTGCTTTATTGCTTTATGCTAACTTTAAGATTGCTAAGAAAATAAACCAAAATACATGTTCAATAAGCTTTAAATAGGGATATTATTTCGTTTTTTTATGGTAATAAGACAGGCATTTGGAAGAGAACAATTGAAGAATATAGATTCCCTAGATCAAAATGGTTTTGAAACGGTTGAATACGTCGTTCAAGATACTTCTAATTTAGGAAGCCATAATTTAACTGTTCTTTTAAGAGCCGATGGTACTAAACTATCTACATCTGGGCAACATGCTTTTACATTTTTAGGTGAAAATGGGCCTTATATTACTGATTTTTTACATTCTATGGGGGTAACTAAACAATCTCAACTTAAAGGAAGAAGGGTTTTAGGGTACTTTAACGGATTAACGGGCTTAGTAGAAGCTTTATATCCTATTGCTAGATAGTTATTGGAAGTTAACAAAAGCTTTATTAAAGATTGAAATTAAATTTCTTGATGAATACTGAGAATGTGAAAGGGGGTTTAAATATGGAACAAAAAAGTGAAACAATTACAATAAGGAAGGATACTCTTTGGAAATATTCAACATTCATTTTACTAGGTGTTGTTATTCTCGGAGTTACATTTTATGTTTTACCTGGCGGAAGCATAACTGGTACTGTTGTACAAGAACCTGGACAGCAGGTACCTACAGGACCTGCTCAAGCAATAGAAGTTGATATTGAAGGTGCTCCTGTAAAAGGAAACGTTAATGCTGAAGTTACAGTTGTTGAATTTACAGATTATGAATGTCCATTTTGTCAAAGACACTATACTCAAACTGGTAGTGTTCTAGAAGATAGAATTACTTCTGGAGAATTGAATCTTGTCACTATGGATTATCCTTTACCTTTCCACGCTCAAGCACAGAAAGCTGCTGAGTCAGCTCATTGCGCTCGTGATCAGAAAGGAGACTCTGCTTACTATGAAATGCATGATTTGCTTTTCACTGGCGGAGTTGCTGGTGGAGTTCCTGCTTTCAAAGAATATGCTAAGCAGATTGGTCTAGATACTAAGAAATTTGCATCTTGTTTGGATAATGGAGACTTTGCTAAGACTGTTAGCGATAACATGGCTTATGGAGCAAGTATTGAAATACAGGGAACTCCTGGGTTCTTTGTCGGTAATGATAAGGAAGGATATAGAATGATAAGTGGAGCATGTCCTGTTTCTACATTCAATTATGCAATTGATGCAGTATTGGATGGTAAAGAGTGGGGAGTTGTAAACTGTCAACCTACAGCCTAAATTTATTTTTATTTTATTTTTCTTTTTTTCTGAATATTTTTATTAGAAACCAACTAGTTATTAGTATCATTATAAATTGAGCTATGAACCATTCTGCTATGTATGGAAGACCAAATGAGAAGTTAGCACAGTTATGGTATACACAATTCACATTCTTTTCATAATCTGTAGATAGTCTTGATACTATAAAGACTAGAGATATTTGTATGATGCTTACTATCGGAAATCTTATTGATTTTAATCCTATTAGGTGTAATGAATAGAGGCTTAATGGAAGATTGAAAATATGTTGTAGAGTTATTATTTTTCCACTCAATGGACCTTCTATAAAGAAGTAATCTGTTATTCCAAATAAGGAGTTTCCAGTAATTAAATGATGGAAGAAATCTAAATTCCAGAATATATATGGGATAAATATTATTGCTATCTGGCTGGCTACTAAAGATGCGTTTTTTCTTAATATTCCTATTCCTAGTAATATAAGAGATATATAACTCATCCATAAAAGTGGAGCTATCCCTGTGTTTATTTTGAATATATTATCTATAACTGCTGCTATGCCCCAGATAAAAAATAAAGACCCTATTAAATTGAGAATTCTTATATTAGCTATTGCTTTCTTGTTCATGTCAAAGTGTTTTTTTACTGATCTTTGGAAACATTTTGAGCATCCAAAAATCATTATTTACCATGGTTTTTTGATTTCTTTTTTAGCGTTTTGGACTTATTATGTTTGATTATATGGAAAATACCGTAAATTCCTATTAAAAACCAAATTATATTTGTTAGAAATGATGGGTATGCTTGTATTACTAAAGTATTTATCGCTAATAGGAGTGACCCTATAATGTTCATCCATTGATACATTTTAGAACGGCTATTTAGGTTTTTATGAATTAATAAGAAATAAGCTAGAAGAAGTAGGATTGCTCCTAACCAACCTATTAACGAAACTATCATGTTTAATTTTATTGATTTGGATTAATAAACTATTCTAATAAACTCTTGAAATTCTTTTCTATTTGTAATTCAACTTCTGTTAACTTCATTTTCTTTATTTCAGCTATTTTTTTGTAACTGTATATTACATTAGCAGGTTCATTTGGCCATTTTTTTAATGGGTGTAAGTACGGGGTATCTGTTTCACATAATAAATTTTCTATTGGAACTCTTTTGATTACATCTTGAAATTGTTGAGAATAATGAGAATTTGCAGGAATTGATAAAAACCATCCATTTTTTGCAATTCTCTCTGCTAGAGACATCTTTCCAGAGAAACAATGCATGATTACTTTTTTTACATTTAACTCTTCTAATAATTCTATTGTATGTAACTCTGCTTTTCTTGAGTGAATTATTGCTGGTTTGTTTAGTTTTATTGCTAGATTTACGAATTTTCTTAGATTAATTTTTTGTTTATCTAATGTTTTATGCAGTTCTTCCTCTTTTAGGTCTAAACCTACTTCTCCTATTGCTGCAATTTTGTCTTTGTTTTGTTTTATGAATTCTATTTCTTCATCTATCTCTGATTCTGATAACTTGAGAGCGTCAATTGGATATATTCCTAAGGCAGGAAGGACTTCTTTGTGTATTTTTGCTAAGTCTAAAATAATTTTATTTTGTTCATGGTCTGTTCCATTTACAATCATTCTTTCTACACCTTTCTTTTTAGCATTTTTAATAGCTTTATCTGTTGGTACACCTTCATCAATTAGTTTGTCTAGGTGGCAGTGAACATCTATGAACATGTTTTATTTTGGTTAGGCGGGTATAAAAGATTGGTGTTTTGGTTAATTATTAAGAATATTATTTCTTAAGTAGAAGGCTAAATTTAAAATATCTAGTTTATCTATTAGAATAGGGGAAGATAAAGATGATAAATATAAGAAAATACTCTAATAAGGACTTTAGTGAGGTTTTTAAAATAATAAAGCAGGAGTATGGAAAAGAACCGTATAATGAAAAGTGGACAAGAAATAATGCTCTAAAAACTTTAAATCATTATTCTAAGGTTGGAAAGATTTATGTTGCCGAGATAGGAAAAAAGGTTGTTGGGTTTTTAGTTCTTCATAAAGAATTTTATAACACTGGAGCTCAACTTGATCTAAAAGAAATTGCAGTTAATTCTAGATTCCAAGGCCAGGGAGTAGGCAAGGCATTGATAAAGAAAGCTGAAGAATTTGCGATAAAAAATAAAATAAAACAAATCTATCTTACTACTCACTTAGATGCTCCAGCATATCTCTTTTATGTTAAACACGGGTTTATTCCTGCTAAAAAAACTGTATTTTTTAGAAAGGAATTAAAATGAAAAAGAAAAAAGTGATGGTATTAATTGGAGATTGGCCAAGACATTTTATAGAAGACTTAAAATTCTTTGAAGAGGTAAGTAAAAGGTTTAATAGTCCAGTAGTAAAAGTTAATAAGTTTAGATATAAAATCTCAATAGGAAATAAGGAAATAATCTTTCAGTTTTGTTTTGGTCCAGATGATGATGAGGTTTGGCATATACGAAGCGCAACAAGAGGTAAAGAAAAAGGAGGTTAAGATGAGTAATAGAGATTTTGCAGAAATAGAAAACACTATCCGTAACTTAGAAAGACAAGCAAGAGAAACAGTTAGAAGAGTGGAAGCTGAATCAGGAATGGTTATGAATGGAACTAATACTAAACACGGAGGTTTATTCTTTTCACTAAGAGATTTAGAATTAGGATAACACCGACGATAAAGGGTTAATGATAATGCCTTAACTTCTTATTTTTCTTTATTGTAATGGCTTCTAAGTAGAGCAACTCAAGTATTTGGTGGCTAATTTGAAAACGATTATTTAATAATTATAGATTATTCTAATTTAAATGATAAATACAAAATTCAAAAAAGGACAAATTCCACATAATAAAATAAATTTTAAAGAAGAAGATATTGAAAAAATTCTAAATTTATATTTTAATTCTAAATATTCTCATTCAGAAATTGCTAGGATTTATTCGATTAACGCCTCAACAATAGGTGATTTATTAAAGAGACTGGGAAAAAAATCCAGGAAATCTGGAAAGCGTTTAGGAGTAGCAAAAAAGTTGACTAGAAAAGAATTAGAAGAGCTATATATTAATCAAAAGAATTCTGTAAATAAAATATCTTCAAAGCTTGGAGTCTCAAAAGATACTATTAAGCATTGGATAATTTCTTATAATTTACATTATCGTGGAATTGGTAATAGGAAGTTACCGAAACTTTTTCAGAGACCTTCAAAAGAAGAACTAGAAAGATTACATCACATTGATAAAAATTCAAAAAATAATATCGCTTTAAAGTTTGGGGTTTCTAAGACAACTATTTCTAGATGGTTCAAAGAATATGAAATTACTCCAAAACTTTACACCAAACATTCAAATATAGAGTTAATAATGAAAAGTTTGCTGGAAAATAATAATTTGATAGAAGGTCTAAAAGAGCAATATGTGATTAAACTTTCTAAAGGATATACCAGAGCAGATTTTGCCTTTCCAAATCAAAAAATAGCAATCTATTGCGATGGAGATTATTGGCATGGAAATTGGCATTCAATTGGAAAAAATAAAGATTTAATTAAAGAAGGTCCAAGAAAAAAACACATTTTTGAAAAAACAGTAGTTAAAGATGGAAGAATTCATTTCGAGTTAATGAGTTTGGGATGGGTTACACTTAGGTTTACTGAACAGGATATTAAAAATAACGGTTCAAGTATTATGGAAATAATAAAAAAGAATCTCTTTGACAAAGAATTCATAAAAAATAGAAAATTAGAAATAACTAAAGCATTATATATTAGGAAGAAGCAGGGACTCTAATTAAAAGTATTAAAAGTGATAGGCACTACTATTAATTTTTCAATTAGACGATTTAAGAATAATTATAAGCTTATTAAACTATCAAGGGTATACGGTTAAAAAATATCAAAAATAAAATCCCCTCACCAAGAGTCGAACTTGGGTAACGCGGGTACTACATATTTACCAATGATTTCTAGCGAAACCATTCTGATTGTGTTTCATCTTTTTTTCCCGAGGAAGGGAAAAATCCA
>Ga0194121_10002120_pt1 | contig 32012 bp, 26 predicted proteins | sample TA2MahCa50mmetaG_FD_148609 | JGI IMG/M metagenome (GOLD analysis project Ga0194121, IMG submission 148609) | Freshwater microbial communities from Lake Tanganyika, Tanzania - TA2015020 Mahale Deep Cast 50m | ecosystem: Environmental > Aquatic > Freshwater > Lake | place: Tanzania: Lake...
AGCCCATTTGGTTTCCTTGGTGCCGTCGCGATGTTCTACCTCGCGGTAGTGCTTGAAGAAGGTGAGATCGTTAACCGTGGTCTCGATCCGTAGAATCAGGCTGAACTTGTCGTAGAGCTTCAGCGAATCCGATCCGCTCCCGGCTCTTGATGAATTATCTGCGGGCCTGGGGGACGGATCCTATCGCGGCCGCAAACCTGGAGGAATGCTTCCGCCTGCGGAATTCCGCGGATCTTGTGATCATGGATCAGGACCTGCTCGAGAATGGAACCTGGGAAACCAGCGATTGGATCAGGAGTCCTTCCACGGGACTGGTCCTCATCTCCTCGATAAGGCAGCGGGCAAGCCGTCCGGAGTTAAACGGTGGGGCAATGGTGGAGCGCATCGGCAAACCGGTCCGTCCGTCTTTGCTGAGGCAGGCGCTGGCAAGAATCCGCCGGCAGGCCGGCGTGGCGCCGGTTGAACAACCGCCACCGGCTACCGGTAAGGGTTCCCAGGGTGCAGGTTTGCACCCCCGCGTGCTGGTCGTGGAGGACAATCTGGTAAATCAGCGGGTAGCGACGCGATGCCTGGAAAAGCTGGGCTGCGCGGCCGAGGTCGCCTCCGATGGAATGGAGGCGTTGCGCAAGTTTTCCGCGGCCGATTACGACGTAATCTTCATGGACGTAAACCCGCCGCGCATGGATGGGTTCGAGATCACACGGGAAATCCGGCTGTTGGAAGCCTCCTCCCGCCGCGTGCCGATCATCGCCATGACTGCCAACGCCATGTCCGGTGACCGTGAGCGCTGCCTGGCCGCCGGCATGGATGACTACATTTCAAAGCCGATCAGCCTGGGCGATCTGAGGCGCGCACTGGGTGAAGTGAGACGGCACCGCCGAGCCTGACATCGTGAGACGCGCAACCGTTATGATGATCTGAGGGACAAGTATTTCGTCCTGGGCGACGATTTCCCGCCTGAATCACCCCAATGCCGCACAAGACTGACCCATCTCCGGATATCAACAGCTGGCTCGCTGAAGAGCTTTATCGCAACTATCTCCATGACCGCCGTGCGGTGGATGAAAGCTGGAAGGAGGTTTTTGAAACCAACGGCGACACCGAGCCGGCGCCGCCCGCTCCGCCGGCAGCCGTGCCGCCTCAGCCTCCCGCCACAAGGCCGGCTGCCGAAGCCGCCAAAGCGGCGCCCTCCGTAGACATCGGCCTGAGCCAGCAACTGGTGCCGTTGCGCGGCGCGGCCGCGCGGATCGCGGCCAACATGGAGGCCAGTCTCGCCGTCCCGACCGCAACTTCACAGCGCGTGATCCCGGTGAAAGTGATTGAAGAGAACCGGCGCATCATCAACCAGCACCGCTCCCTGATCGGCAAGAGCAAGATCTCCTATTCGCACTTGCTGGGCTGGGCCATTGTCCAGGCATTGCGTTCCTTTCCCAGCCTGAACGACGCCTTTGCGGAAAACGGCGGAGAAGCTTTCCGCATGGTTTACCCGCAAGTGAATCTCGGCATTGCCGTGGATATTCAAACCAGCGGGGCCAGCCGGTCGCTGGTGGTGCCGAACATCAACAACGCCGGCTCGCTCGATTTTGAAGGCTATCAGGCCGCTTTTGACGATCTGGTTGCGCGTGCGCGCCGCGGCAAACTGGTTCTCGAAGATTTTCAGGGCACAACCATTTCGCTCACCAACCCTGGGACAGTAGGCACCGTGGGTTCGGTGCCGCGCCTAATGCCCGGCCAGGGATGCATCATCGCCGCCGGCGCCATCGACTACCCGGCCGAGTTCCAGGGCGCCAGCCCGGACACGCTGGCCATGCTCGGGCTCTCCAAGGTCATGAACATCACCTGCACCTATGACCACCGCGTCATCCAGGGCGCCGAATCGGGCATGTTTCTGGGGCGGCTCCAGGATCTGCTGCAAGGAGCCGACAATTTCTACGAGCAGATTTTCTCCAGCCTGCGCATGCCGCACCAGCCGGTGCGTTGGGAGCCGGATCGTGTCCCGGCGCTGCCCGGCACAACCTCACGCCACAGTGAAATCGCCAAAGAGGCGGCCGTTCTTCAGCTCATCAACGCCTATCGCGTGCGCGGCCACCTGATCGCCGAACTTGACCCCTTGGGCAGCGAACCCAGCTATCATCCCGAGCTCGACCCGGCCACCTACGGACTGACCATCTGGGACCTGGACCGGGAGTTCCTTACCGGCACTCTGGGCTCCGCCACCGGCGAAGCTGCTCCGAAACCCATCGCCACGCTGCGGGAAATCCTGGAAACGCTGCGTACCACCTACTGCGGAAAAATCGGCTCCGAATACATGAACATCCAGCACCCGGAGCAGAAAAGCTGGCTGCAACGGCGCATGGAACCGGAAGCAAACAGCTGGCCCATCCCGCCGCAGGACCGCATCCAGAACCTGGAGCGGCTGATCGCCTCCGAGCAGTTTGAGGTCTTTCTCCATTCACGGTTTGTCGGCCAGAAGCGCTTTTCGCTGGAAGGCGCCGAGACGGTGATCGCGATGCTTGATGAGCTGCTGGACCGCGCCGCCGCCTGGAACGTTCATGAAGTAGTCATCGGCATGGCGCACCGGGGCAGGTTGAACGTGCTTGCCAACGTGGTAGGCAAGCCGCTGAGCCAGATCTTCTCGGAATTTGAAGGCCATCCGGATCCCAACTCCAGCCAGGGCTCCGGTGACGTGAAGTATCACATGGGCGCCACCGGCATTCACCGCTCGCCTTCCGGCCGCGACATCCTGGTTTCGGTTGCCCCGAACCCGTCGCATCTGGAAGCCGTGGACCCGGTGGTGGAAGGCATCGTGCGTCCGAAGCAGGACCGCCTGGGTGACACCGCACGGGCGCGCGTGATCCCCGTACTGATCCACGGCGACGGCGCCTTTGCCGGGCAGGGAGTGGTGGCCGAGACGCTGAATCTTTCTCAACTGGACGGCTACCACACCGGCGGCACCATCCACATCATCATCAACAATCAGATCGGCTTCACCACTTCGCCCGATGAAGCGCGCTCCTCGCCCTACTGCACAGACGTCGCGCGCACCGTGCAGGCTCCCATTTTCCACGTCAATGGCGATGATCCGGACGCCTGCATCCGCGCCGTGGAGATCGCCTTCGACTACCGGCAGCAATTCAAGAAAGACGTCGTCATCGACATGTTCTGCTACCGCCGCCACGGACACAACGAAGGCGACGATCCCAGCTTCACGCAGCCCATCCTTTACCGCAACATTAAAGACCATCCCGCTCCCAGCCGCATTTACTCGGCGCGGCTGGTCCGCGAAGGCGTCATCACGCCCGAGGAAGTGGATAAGATGCGCAAGCGCGTGGCCGCACGCCTGGAAGATGGCTTTGAAGAGGCTCGCCTGAACGCCGTGCGTTATGAAGTACAGGAGCTTGGCGTCGCCGATGCAGACCGTGTCGCTACCGTCTGCCCGCGCACCGCCGCCGACCACTCTCTGCTCGAACGCGTCATCGACGGACTCACCAGCTTTCCGGAAGGCTTCAACCTTCACCCCAAACTGAAGGCCTTCATCGAGAAGCGCAGCCAGGCGCTGGATGGCGGCCCCATCGACTGGGCCTTTGGCGAAGCGCTTGCCTTCGGCACCCTCGTGCTGGAAGGCACTCCCGTGCGCCTTTCCGGCCAGGACTCCTCGCGCGGCACCTTCAGCCAGCGCCACCTGGACTTCTACGATTCGGAAACCGCCCAGGTCTACAATCCGCTGAAGAACCTCGCGCCTGACCAGGCCCGCTTCGACGTCTTCGACAGTTCGCTTTCCGAATATGCCGTGATGGGCTTTGAGTTCGGATATAGCGTCGGCGATCCGATGACGCTGGTCCTGTGGGAGGCGCAGTTCGGCGACTTCGTCAACGGGGCGCAGATCATGATCGACCAGTTCATCGCGGTGGCCGAGATGAAATGGGGCCAGCCGAGCGGCTTGACGCTGCTGCTGCCGCACGGGTATGAAGGCCAGGGTCCGGAGCATTCCTCCGCGCGCATTGAACGCTTCCTCATCCTGTGCGCCGAGGACAACATGCAAGTGGTCAACTGCACAACGCCTGCACAATACTTCCACTTGCTGCGCCGCCAGATGTACGGCGGCCCTGACCGTCGCGGCATGCGTAAGCCGCTGATCGTTTTCACCCCGAAGAGCCTGCTCCGGCACCCGGCTGTTGTCTCCACCATCGACGATCTCACCGCCGGAGGCTTCCAGGACGTCATCGGCGACAACCCGGAAATCTCCCCGGACAAGGTCTCCCGCGTGCTGATCTGCACGGGCAAGGTCTACTACGACCTGCTGGCCGCGCGTGAGCAGTCCAAAGCCCACCATGTTGCCATCCTGCGCCTGGAGCAGATGTACCCGTTCCCGAAGGCCGATTTGCAGGATCAGATCCTGCGCTATCCGTCTTCGGCCGACGTCGTCTGGGTGCAGGAGGAGCCGCGCAATATGGGCCCGTGGCGCTTTGTGCGTGAGTTTATCCAGCCGATGCTGGACCGCTCGCGCCGCACCCTGCGCTACATCGGCCGTCCGGAAAGCGCCAGCCCCGCAACAGGCTCCTACAAGCGCCACCTGCAGGAGCAGCAGGAGATTGTCGACGCCGCTTTCGCCAGCGAAAAGGTCGCCCCGCAGAAAAAGGTCCGCGTGGTGCGGCCGAAGAAGAAGTAGCGCTTCGCCTTACTCAATATCCGATTCGGCGATCAGCCGGCGGTAGGCTTGGCGCGCATGCTCGTAGGCGCGCTCCATCTCGCCGCGCTCGTTCAGACGGATACGCCCCAGCTTCTGGTTGTAGCAACGGTCCACCGCTTCCAGGCACCATTGCGCGCTGCGGCGGCTTGCCCGGATCGGCTTCCCGTTCACCATCACAAATACCGGGTTGGTGTGCGACGAAGGCAGAATGCGCAGCGCCACCCAAGAGCTGCCGTCGATCCTGGCGTCGAAGCTGATGTCGCGCAGCGTGCCGTCAGCGGTGATCTCCCGGGTCGCCGCCACCTGACCGTTCACGATCAGCTCCAACGGCACGCGCGCGGAGTTGCCCATGCGGCTTCGCTCCAGGTCCCAGTACGGCTTCTGGTCCGCGCCCCGCGAGCGGATGCTTTCGTCGGGCTTTGCCTCCAGCAGCGCCGCCACCTTCGCGGTCACCTTCACGGTTCCCGCCGCAGGCAGCTTCACCTCGCCCTGCGGCCCCATCTCGACACCGTTGACGCGGAAGTCGATCAGGTGGCTCTTGCCGTCGGACACGTAGTTGCGGCCTTCGCGCAGCCCGATGGCCCAGTCCGAGTAATCCAGCTCCTTCTGCCGGACGTAGCTGCGGCCCAGGCCGACACGCTCGCCGTAGATGCAAGGGAAATCGGTCTCCCCGCTGATTCGCGCGCGGTAGCCGACGTTCAGCGTGTGGTACCAGATGTTCAGCTCCCACGGATAGGGGGTATCGACGGTGGAGATGAAGTCGATCAGGTCGTGCGTCACGCTGACGATGTACTCATTCGCGCCGATGCCGTCAAAGGGCGGCATCTCGTAACTCAGCAGTTTCGACTCCTTCAGCGCCAGGCCCCAGCCGGAGTGCGCGTAGCCGGTGACCGCGCCCTGTGATTTCGCCCAGCGCAGAATCGGAATGCCCCAGCTCGGCCAGTCCTCGATGCGCTGCGTGCCAGGGTAATCCTGTTGCTTCAGCCCCAGCAGGCAGATATGGCCCGTGTGGCTGGAGGGGTGCCCGGACACCTCCACGTCGTAGCGGATGCGGTGCTCCTCGGTGGAGACGTTGTTGTCCTTGCCTTCAAAGAACGTCTTCTGGAAATACCAGCCCGGGCCCCAGGTAAGCACGGAGCCGATCTTCAGATCCTCGCCCAGCACGTGGCGGATCATGTCTTTCGGATAGACGCCTTCGGTTGGCCGCTCATAGTGCGCGCAGCCGGCGGCGTGGATGTGATGGTCGCCGGAGAACCAGCCCATCTTGGCCGGATCAATCCACCGCTCCAGCCGGAAAGTGAGCTGGCGCGGGCTGTTGTCCTTGATCTCCAGCGCCTGCGTCTTCTTGCGGTATTCCGGGCCGCGCGAATACTCGATCGTGTATTTTCCCGGAGGCAGCTGCACCGATTCGCCGTCGGCGCGATAGACCTGTGGATGAAAAAAGAAATCCGGAGCCAGGCGCTTGGTTTGCGAAGGATAAACACGCTGCTTTTCATCGCGGATCAGGAAGCTGCCCGTTGTCGGACGGTCATCAGAGTCGAGCACACGAAGCGTCACCTTGGACGCCGGGACGGCGGTGAACAGGATGTCGACTTCGTTGCGGAAGCCCAGGTCCTGCGAACCCTGGCCAACGTCGAATGCCAGCTTCGCCTCGCGCTTGCCCGCGTCTTTCGAGTAGATCTGGATGATGCGGTATTCCAGATCCAATCCGGATAGATGCACGCGCATCGGCTGCTTGTTGAACATCTGCACGTCCATCCACTTGCGTCCCACGGCTCCGGCCGGGGAATTGGCAAGCTGTCCGGCGTTGGGGCTTTCCACCGCCAGCACCGCCGTCACGCCCGCTTCGTTGTGAACCTTCACCAGGAACGAACGCCAGCCCTGCTCCATCAATTCCGCCTTCGCTTCACCCTGCTGCACCTTTACGCGGCTCTCCGGGTTGATGTCGATGCCGGCCAGGCAGTGGCGATCGAGGATCGTCTGGATGCGCTTCACCTCATTCGGGCCGCCGGCGGGCGATTGCAGGATCTTATTCAGCTCCGCGGCATCGGCAGCCGCCATCGGCTCGCCGATCAGCTCCAGCGCCTGTACGACGCGCGCGGTTTGCGCGGCCAGCGGCTGGAACTCCACCTTCTCGACAATCGGCAACTGCTCTGCGCAAAGAAAAGCCGCAAGGCAAAGCGGCAACAAGGCGAATCGCATACGGCACCTCCCGTGGTCCTTACTTCTACCACAGAAGCGGCGGCGCGGTGCAATCCTCGTCGCCGATGGGCATCCCCGGGGGGGCCTCGGCTGTACGGCCAAGCGTGACCTCCTTCGGGTTGTCCTTGAAGCGCCGGATCAGATCGACGCCATAGCGCACGTGCGGGCTCTGAGGAGCCTGCTCCATCCAACGTGACAGGCTATCCACCCTCGACATCGCAAGTGCCCGCGCACTAGGAGATGCCGATTCCGAGGTCGCCAACGCAAATAGCGCCCGTAACGCCGCGTGATCGACGGCTCGCTGCACCTCCCCTTCCAGGCCCGGGAATCGCGTTGCCCTCCAGGTGGCTCCGATCACGCGGTCGAGCACCTCCTCCAGTCCAGGCCATTGCTTGTTCCGCGCACTGTACTGAATCAGGCGTGAAGCGCGCTCCGGATTCAGCATCAGGTTCAGCGTCAGCCCGGCGGCCGACTCGGCTGCCGCCACAGGATCGAACGTCAGCCCTGTCCGGGCAGGGAACGTCTCACGGTGACGCGCATACCCCGGCGGGCGCGGTGGAATGCGCTCCAGAATCCGCTCCGGCAGCGTCAGGAAACCCGGCGACAGCGTTTCCAGCAGCGCGGCAATCGCCCGGCGCTGCTCTGCGCCTGGCACGATCTCCGGCAGCTTCTGCCCGTCACCCCGCAGGTTGTATCGGTAATCCAGCCCTCCGACCACCTTCGCCGCCGCCTCCATCTGGTAGCGGTGCATCAGGTAGACAGGCACAAGCACTTCTTCCAGCGTCGCCAGCGGCGCGCCGGGGCGGACAGCGTTTTCAGAAAACCGCTCCAGCGCGCGCGTCCGGATGGCCATCACGCGCTTCAGCTCATCCACCGCATTCGATCCGTTGTCCCAAAGATGATTCAGCGGATGAGCGCTCGATTCCGGGCGCGCGTCGCTGTCGCCCAGGTAATACAGCCCCCGCTTGTGTGCTTCTTCCAGAATCTGCTTCCGCCGCGCCACATCGGACTCCCCATAGCCGTATGCGATCGCGACTTTGTCCCATTCGCCAATTCCCTCCGCGTAGGCCCCGGAAAGGTCCGGCGCGCCTTTCCCGTTCAAGCGGGCCAGCGGGTGCGGGTAGTCCATCACCGAGGCGCGGCCGTGCGCGGAGGAAACATAGTTGTGCTGCAAGCCAAGCGTGTGCCCAACTTCGTGAGCCGAGAGTTGCCTCAACCGCGCCAGGGCCATCTTCTCCATCTCCGGGTTGGCGGGGTTGCCCTCTTCATAGGGAGCCAGCAACCCCTCGGCAATGAGATAATCCTGGCGCACGCGCAGCGAGCCGAGCGTCACCTTGCCCTTGATGATCTCCCCGGTGCGTGGATCGATGATGGAAGCGCCGTAGGACCAGCCGCGCGTCGAGCGATGGACCCACTGGATCACGTTGTAGCGGACATCCATCGGATCGGCATCGGCGGGCAGCATCTCCACACGGAAAGCGTTGCGGAACCCGGCCGCTTCAAACGCCTGATCCCACCAGCGCGCGCCTTCGAGCAGCGCGGTGCGGATCGGCTCCGGCGTGCCGGGATCCAGGTAATAGACGATCGGCGAGCTACGGTCCAGCCGGTGCCGCGCGATGAACCGTTTCCGGATTTGGTCACCGATCGGCGCCGCGAAATCCATGTAGGAGATGCCGAAGTAGCCGGCCCGCGGGTCGTGCGTACGCGGCTGGTAGCCTGGTCCGGGCAGTTCAACCAAGGAATGATGCTGGCGGACGGTGACCGCTTCCGGCGTGGGCGTAACACCGCGCAGGAGAGGCCCCGGCTGGTCACTGGAAAAAGTAAGCGTCACCTCCACTTCCGTGTTCTTCGGAAAATTCTTCGTGCGCGGAAGATAGAAGGCGGACCGGTTGGCGTCTAGCCGGAACGTCCCCTGACGCGTTCGCTGGAGCGTGGAAGTCACCTCGGCGGCATCGCGTAGAAACAAGGTTGTCGCGTCCACCAGCACTCGCCCGTTCTCTTCGGAATCCACCTGCGCGCCCCACAACACCGATTGCGCGAATGCCTCCTCCACCGCCTGCCGCTCGGACGGATTGGCGGAGGTGGCGCGGAAACCGTAATTGCGCTCCAACAGCAGCACCCGCGGCCCGCTCCGCTCAAACCGCACCAGGTGCGTCGAGCCGGGCCTTCCGCGGTCAAGGCCGATATCGTTGGACCCGATCCCCGTGGCCAGCCATGTCTGGTACAGGAATTCGGTTTCGAACTTGTCGATTTCAAGCCATAGCTTGCCCCCCTTGGCGTCCCAGTAAAGGGAGAAATAGCCGGCAAACTTCTCCATGGAAGCGGTTTTCTTGGTAATCGCCTCTGGCTGAGCGCAAAGGAGGGCAGCCCATAGTGCAAGCGCGGTGAGACGTGTCATAGAGTCGAGGCTAGCAGCTTCTGGAGGACGGCACTACAGCTGGCGCAGCGCCGCCAAAATCCCACGCGTGGCCAGGCTCTTGTTCAGCGTGTAAAAATGCAGGCCCGGAGCGCCACGCTCCAGTAGCTCGCGGCACTGGGTGATGGCATGCTCGATGCCAACGGCCATCACGGCCCCGGGGTCTTCGCGGTGCCGGTCCAGCCGCTCGCGCAGCGCTTGCGGAATGCTCGCACCGCACATCTTGGTGAACCGCTCAATCTGGGCTACGTTGGTAACCGGCATGATGCCAGGAACAATAGGAACCTTGATGCTGTTAGCGCGCGCCTTTTCGACAAATGCGAAATAGTCGCGGTTGTCAAAGAACAGCTGCGTGATCAGGAATCGCGCGCCACGTTGGGCTTTCTCCTTGGTCCAGATCATGTCGTCCGTAGGGCTGGTTGCTTCCGGGTGCACTTCCGGGTAGCAAGCGCCGCCAATGTCAACGTCAAAGTTACCTTTCAGAAGCGAGATCAAATCGGTTGCGTGCGCCAGTTTGCCGTTTACCGGCGGAGGAGGGCCGTCCTTAGGCGGATCCCCACGCAACGCAAGGATATTGCGGATGCCCCCGTCGACCAGTTTTCCCACCACTTCCCGGATCTCATCCGCGGTATGACCCATGCAAGCTAAGTGAGCCATGGCCGTCAAACCAAGCTCATTCTGGATGCGGGTCACACACTCCAGCGTACGGGTGCGCGTGGAGCCACCCGCGCCGTAAGTCACGGAAACAAAGTCGGGCGCGAGCGCCTCCTTCAACTCAGCTGCCGTCGCGAGCAAGGCCTCGGCCGCTTGGTCCGTTTTGGGCGGGAAGAATTCGAAACTGAAGACGGGCCGCCTTCTTTGATAAAGGTCTCCGATCCTCACATCATGATCGTAGCATCGGGGGCGGGGACTCTTGTCGCTGTCCTCAGACTTGCACCTTCTCTCCCACTACGCGATGGATCTCATCCATCAAGCCGCGCCGGTCGACCGGCTTGGCGACATAACCGTCCATGCCCGCTTGCAGGCATTTCTCCCGGTCTCCGTGCATGGCATTGGCGGTGACCGCAATGATGGGCATATGCTGGCCGTTTCTCTCCTGGCTGCGAATGGCGGCGGTGGCCTCATAGCCGTCCATCAGAGGCATTTGGAGGTCCATCAGGATGATATCCGGGCGAACCAGGGCGAGCTTCTCCAAGGCTTCCAACCCATTGAAGGCAACATCCACCTCGTAGCCTTCCTTTTCCAGCATGCGGGCCGCAACCCGCTGGTTCACATCATTGTCCTCCACCAGCAGAATCCGTCCTTTTGAGGGGGTCATTGATCTTGAATGCTCTCTTCCTGTTTGCTCGCACGTTGTTTTCGATGGACTGTGCAGAGTCAGTCGAATTGCCTCCAACAACTCCGCCCTGCTCACCTGCCTGCTCAGAGATTGGCGCCATGCTCGTCCAATACAATCACCGGCGTCAATTTGTGGCGAATCGAAATATCCCGAAACTCGGCCATAACGCGGGGACGGGCCCATTTCCTCAGATTCGGTGGTCCTCTTGGGCGTTATCGGCCAAAAGTGGGGTTTCTTGTGGCTAATGCTGCACGAGAGATGGCATACTCCCGTGCTTTGCGGGGGGATGGCTACTTCTTGCCCGTCAAATCCTTACGCAGCTTTTCCACGATCCGGCCCGACGTCTTGTCCAGCCGGTCCGGCGTGAATTCCTTCGGCCGCTCGTAAATCGACCAAACCACGCGCTTGGTTTTCAGATCCACGAGAAAGAAATTCCCTTTGCCGCGGCTGAATGAGGATGGCGGGGTGATCTGCTCGCCCGTCAAGCCTTCCTGCTTTTTCGATTTCTCCTCTTCCTTTTTCGGCTCCGGAAACAGATCCTTCAAACGCTGCTCAAAGCCCGCCCCGATCTGATCGGTGAAGATCGCATCGGCTTTGGCCGGGTCGGTAACCACCTGAAACAGCCCTTCGGCGGTGATGCGGTTGGCCAGGTACTGGTCCATGCCGTTCCCCATCTGCAACAAATAGATGGTCTGAATCTGGCTCAGCTCCGCGTCCACGGCATAGGCGGCGGGTACCAATAAAGAGGCGGCCAAGATTAGGCGTTTCATCGTACTGACCTTATGACGCGCGAAGGTTGCGAAAAAGTCGAACCGGTCCTGCGCTTAATGGCTACAATAGCATTTTGTACAAATCTCAGCGAATCACTGTAATCAGCCCCTGCCTGAACGAGGAGCAGGGCATTGAGCAGGTGTTGCGGCGCATGCCGGATTTCGTCGACGAAGTGATCGTGGTCGACAACGGTTCCACCGACCGCACCTCGGAAGTGGCTAAGTCCTTTGGAGCCATTGTCATCCGCGAGGATCTCCGCGGCTATGGGCGCGCCTACAAGACCGGCTTCTCCAAAGCATCAGGCGACATCATCATTACCCTCGACGGCGACCACAGCTACCCGCCCGACGCCATTTCCTACCTGCTGGAAGCTTTCCTCCACCTGGAAGTCGATTTTCTCAACGCTTCCCGCTTTCCGGTCCGCGACCGCCGGGCCATGAGCTTCAAGCACAAGTTCGGCAACTTGGTGCTGAGCATTGCCATGTCGCTTCTCTATTTCCACTGGGTGCGCGATTCCCAGTCCGGCATGTGGGTCTTCCGGCGCTCCATACTCAACGACATGGTGCTGGAATCCGACGGCATGGCCTTTTCCGAGGAGATCAAGATCGAGGCGCTGCGCAGCCCCAATATAAGGTTCTCGGAAATCAACATCCAGTACTCATCGCGGTTGGGTGAGATCAAGCTCAATCCGTGGCGCGACGGTTTCCACAACCTGTTTTTCCTCCTCAAGAAACGCTTCTTCCGGGGCAAACCGGCATAGCCTCCCATGGGAGAAGTTACCGCCGTAATTCCCAACTGGAACGGCGGAGAGATGCTCGCCCGGGTGCTGGAGGATCTCGTGCGGCAGTCGCTCATGCCGCGGCGGGTGATCGTGGTCGACAATGCATCCACCGATGGCTCCGCCGATCTGGCGCGCTCGCGCGGCGCTGAAGTGCTGGCCCAAACTACCAACACAGGCTTTGCCCGCGCCGTGAATCTCGGGATCTCCCAAGCCCGCACTCCCTACGTCGCCATCCTGAACAATGATGTCGAGCTCGCCGCGGATTGGCTGGAAACGCTCCTCCAGGTTCTGGAACAAGACACGTCACTGTGGTTCGCCACGGGAAAAATCTACCGGGCCGGAGGGAAGGATTACCTGGACGGCAGCTTTGACGCGATCAGCCGGGGCGGCTGCGCCTGGCGATGCGGACACGGCCGCAAAGATGGCCCCGTGTGGAACCGGCCGCGCCGCATACACTTGGCTCCGTTTACCGCTATCCTGTTCCGGCGCGCCTCCTTCGAGCGTGCCGGCCTGCTGGATGAGCAGTTTGAGAGTTATCTGGAGGATGTCGACTTCGGTCTGCGCTGCGCTCGCGCAGGCCTGGAAGGTCAATACGAACCCCGGGCCGTGGCGTATCACTGGGGCAGCGCGACGCTGGGGGAGTGGAACCGCGAAACGGTCCGCCGCATGGCGCGGAACCGCGTTTTCCTGTTAGCCAAGCATTTTCCGCGTGATTGGCAGCTTCGGTTCGGATGGCCGGTTATGGCTGGTCATTTGCTCTGGTGCCTGGTGGCTGCCCGGCACGGCAGAGGCTTGGCCTGCCTCCGCGGTATCTGGGAAGGAGTCTGCAAATACGGCGCCATTCGACATCAAAATCCTGCGGAGGACATCAGCTGCATGCTGGAGGCCAGCGAGGCCACCATCCGGGAACTGCAGCGGGCCGAAAAGGTAGATTGGTACTGGAAACTCTATTTCGCGCTGACATGAGCGGGAAATCCAAACCCATTGGCGCGGTTGTGATCACGCACAACTCCGCCGGTTTTGTCGCGGCGTGCCTGGAATCGGCGCTGAAGTGCGCCTCTCCTGTCGTGGTGGTCGACAACGCTTCCACGGATGACACCTGCGCCGTAGTGAGCCGCTTCCCTTCGGTTCGCCTGCTTGCCAACCGGCACAACGCCGGCTTTGCCGCGGCCGCCAATCAGGGCTTCGCCGCTCTGGAAAACGAACTGGTGCTGCTGTTGAATCCTGACGCCATCCTGCGCTCCACCATCCAGCCTCTCGAAGATGCCTGCCGCGCGGGAGCAGCCTGCGCCGCAGGCTCCCTGATCGACACAGAGGGAAAGCCGCAGGCCGGCTTTATGCTGCGCCGCTTCCCAACCCCGGCTACGCTATGCTTTGAAGCCTTGGGCCTCAACCGGCTCTGGCCTTCCAATCCCGTCAACCGCCGCTACCGCTGCCTGGACGTCGATACCGGCCTTGCCCAGGACGCCGAACAGCCTGCCGGAGCCTTTCTCCTGATCCGGCGCGAGGTCTGGCGTGAGTTGGGCGGCTTTGACGAAACGTTCCACCCGCTCTGGTTCGAGGATGTAGATTTCCTTCTGCGGCTGCGCCAAAAAGGCCACCGTACGCGCTTCCTCCCCCAAGTGGAAGTCCTTCACTATGGAGCCCATTCCCTCGCCGGAATGCCGGGCTCCAAACGCGTCTGGTACTGGTATGCTAACCTTTTACATTACGCCGCCAAACACTTCCACTGGTTCACTTTCCGGGAGGTTGCCCTGGCCGTTGCCCTGGGCTGCGCCTTCAGGATCCCGGCGGAGATGCTAAGGAGTCGAGGTTTCAAGCCGTTGTTTGATTATGGTAAAGTGATTTGGCTTGCGGGGAAGGCCCTGCTGGTTGGACCTTCCTCTTGTAACGGGATTTCAAAAAAACATGCAGTGCCCGGCGCAAATACATCCGGCACGGAATTAACAAATAGTCACTCTCATGGCTCATAGCGGACTGGTTTCCGTCACGGTTGTCACTTATAACAGCGGCCGGTTCATCCGGCGTTGCCTGGAGTCGGTGCTCGCGCAGCAGTACCCGGCCGTGGAGATCATTGTCGTCGACAATGCCTCCACCGACGGCACCACCGATATCCTCGAACAGTTCGAGGATCGTTGCCAGATCGTCTATAACCAGGAGAACATCGGTTTCGCCGCGGCTCAAAACCAGGCCATCCGGCTCTCTTCCGGCGAATGGGTCCTCACGCTCAATCCCGACGTTCTGCTGCTTGCCGATTTCATCGGCTCGCTGATGGCCGCCTCCACCGTGGATAAAAAGGCCGGAACGATTTGCGGCAAGCTGCTGGCCATCCCGTCCAACTTCGATATTCCCGATCAGGACCGCGTCGATTCCACCGGCATCTATTTCACCCCCATGCTGCGGCATCTGGACCGCGGCAGCCAGGAGATCGACAACGGCCATTACCTGCGCCATGAGTACGTCTTCGGCGCCACCGCCGCCGCGGCTCTCTACCGCCGCAAGATGATCGATGACATCTCGATTGACGGCGAGTTCTTCGACCCCGACTTCTTCGTCTATCGCGAAGACGCCGACGTCGCCTGGCGCGCCCAACTGCTCGGCTGGCGCTGCATCTACAGCCCGCTGGCCCGCGGCTACCACGTCCGCAGCGTGTTGCCTGGCAACCGCCGCGCTCTGCCGGCCGCCATCAATATGCATTCGGTGAAGAACCGGTTCCTGATGCGCATCAAGAACATCACGCCGAACGTCTACCTTAGGAACTGGCTCTCCATCACCGCGCGCGACTTCCTCGTCCTCAGTTGCTGCTTGCTGCGCGAGCATGGCTCGCTCAAGGCTTTCAGCTACCTCGCCGGCAATTTCAAGCGCGTGCTCGCCAAGCGGCGCCAGATCATGGAACGCAAGCGCGTCTCCGATGAATACATCGCCAGCTGGTTTTCCTACAGGCCCACCAGCCTGCCTGCACCGGGCCCACCCAAGGTCGCCTCGCGCGTCGTCACTCGCGTCCGCGCCGCCAGCCGCTAGAATAACCTCTGATGCGGCTCGCCATTGTCGGCACCAGGGGCATCCCTGCACGTTATGGCGGCTTTGAAACCTTTGCCGAAGAGCTATCCACCCGCCTCGTCGCGCGCGGCCATCAGGTCACCGTCTATTGCCGCCAGCCGCATCCGGAACCTCGCTACCGCGGCGTCGATCTCGCTTATCTCCCCACCCTCCGCCACAAGTACCTCGACACAGTGGTTCACGCCTTCCTCTGCACGCTCCATCTGCTGTTCCACCGCCCGCAGGCCGCTCTCTATTGCAACGCCGCCGTCGCCTGCTTCACCTGGATGCCTCGCCTTTGGGGTGTTCCCGTCGCCCTCAATGTCGATGGCCTGGAACGCAACCGCAAAAAGTGGAATCTCCTCGGACGCCTCTGGTATCAGCTCGGCGAGCGCCTTTCCACCATTTGCCCCAACGCTGTCGTCAGCGATGCCGAGCACATCCATGAATATTATCTCGAACGCTACCGCAAGCCGACCACGTTCATCCCCTACGGCGCCGACGCCGCGCGAGCCTCCACCACCGGTGTCCTCGATCAACTCGGACTCCAGCCCGGCCGCTACTTCCTCTACGTTAGCCGGCTGGAACCGGAAAACAACGCCCTCCTTGTCAGGCAAGCGTTCGAGCGTGTCTCCACGGACTTGAAGCTCGCCCTGATCGGCGACGCTCCCTACGCCGCCGATTATATCCGCCAGGTCCGCGATACTTCCGATCCGCGCATCGTCATCCCCGGCGCAGTTTACGGGGAAGGCTACCGAGAACTCACCTCTCACTGCTTTGCCTACATCCACGCCACCGAGGTCGGCGGCACACACCCGGCTTTGATTGAAGCCATGGGCCGCGGCGCGCTCACCCTATATTTGCGCACGGAAGAAAATGAAGAAGTCGCCGGCGGAGCAGGCATCGTCTTCACTCACGAGACACTTGCCGAAACGATTCAGTCCGTACTTGCGATGCCGGAATCCGAGCGCGGTCGCTTCCGCCGCCTCGCCGCACAGCGCGTCCGTGAGCGCTACAGCTGGCACGCCGTCACTGACGCCTACGAGAAACTGCTGGAGGATCTCATCCGGTGAAACGCAGCTGGATCGAAATCTCACGCTCCCGCATCGCCGCCAACTATGCCGCGGTTCGCGACGCGGTCGGTCCTAACGTCGAGATCGCCTGCGTCGTCAAGGCCGACGCCTACCGCCATGGCGCTGCCGAAATATCCCGTATCCTCGCCGCCCACGGCGCACGCTGGTTTGCCGTCAGCAGTGCCGAGGAGGGAATCGCCTTGCGCCAGGCCGGCATCGCCGCGCGCATTCTCGTCATGGCCGACATGCTGCCGTCCGATCCGGGCGCCCTGCACGAGTTTCAGCTGACCCCAGCCATCCATTCCCTGGACCAGCTGCGTGAACTCGAGGAACTCGCTCAACCCATCGCCTATCACCTTAAACTAGACACCGGCATGGCCCGCCTCGGCACCCGCGCATCCGCGGAGGAAATCGCAGCCGCCGTCACCAGCTGCCAACACGCACGCCTGGAAGGCCTCATGACCCACTTGGCCTCCGCCGCCGATTACTCGCGTCCGCAAAGCCAGGAACAGATCGCCGCCTTCGACGCTGTCTGTGATGGCCTTCGCCGCCACGGCATTAACCCACCCTTTCAACATGCCGCCGGCACCATCGCCATCGCCTACGGCCGCCGCGAAGCCTGGCGCAACATGGTCCGCCCTGGCCACGCCATCTACGGCTACATTTCCCCCGCCCGCGGCAACGCCCCGCCCTCCCTGCTGCACGTCGTCCCTGCGCTCCGCTGGCTCGCCTCCATACTTGCTGTTAAGGATCTCCCCGCCGGCGCCAAGATCGGCTACGGCGCAATGTTCAAGGCTCCCGCGCCGATGCGCATCGGCATCCTCGCCGCCGGCTATGCCGACGGCATCCCGCATTCGCTCTCCGCCAGAGGCCACGTCATTGCCGGAGGTGAATTCGCCCCCATCCTCGGCGCCGTCTCCATGGACCTCACCAGCATCGACCTCACCGCCGCGCCCCACCTGAAACCCGGCGACGCGGTGACTCTGATCGGGGAGGAAGGCGACTGCCGCCAGGACGCCCAGCAGATGGCCCGCGAAGCCGGCACCATCAGCTACAGCCTCCTCTGCAGCATCAGCGCCCGCGTGCATAGGGTCTATGTGGAGTAGAGGCTGAACTCGTGCCAAACTGTAAGGCGTCAAATGCTGGACCGCGAATCGATTCTTAAAGCCCTATCCACACTGTCCGATCTTCTACAACAGCAGGACATAGTAGGCGAAATTAATATCCTTGGTGGAACTGCCATGGTTCTAGGTTTCCGGGCACGCCAGGCCACCAAGGATGTTGATGCCATCTTTGCCCCAGCCCAGGCGATCCGAAGAGCGGCCGCTCAGGTTGCCGACCAGTTAAACCTCCCGCAATCTTGGCTCAACGATGCCGCGAAAGGTTACTTGTCACCCACCGGCGATTTCCGGCGCCTTGCAGGACTCGAACTGCCCAATCTCCGCATTCAAGTGCCAACTCCGCAGTACATGCTCGCTATGAAGGTCATGGCCGCGCGCATCGGAATGGCCGGTGAGCGAGGTGACAAGGAGGATATCGCCTTCTTGATCCGGCTACTTGGTTTGCGTGATACAAGGAACGTGATGGCGATTGTGGAACGCTACTATCAGCCCCCGCAGATTCTCCCCAAGTCCTCCTACCTCGTCGATGAGATCATGGAGGAAATGGCGAAGGACGATGACAATGGCGAACCATGATCGCCCACAATCGCTCGCCGAAGTTGCAGCCGGGAGCAACTCCATGAACGAACTGTCCTTCAACCTTGCCGATTTCCTCCACGAGTTCGAATGGAAGCAAGAACTCTCCATGGTCACCGCCGAACCCTCTCTTCTTGCCGCACGCTTCCAGCAGGGTGACGTCGCTGACGCCTATCTGGCCGCCACCGCCGAGGCTCTCGCCAGACGGCTCGGGCATGCAAGGCCCGAGTGGACGGAGGCGCCGGAACGGTACCTGACTAATCCATGGTTCGCCACGCCAGGTCCCAGCATGCGCGCCTGCCTTCTGCTGGAAAGCCCGGCGGCTTTCCGCCAGCGCAATCTCTTCGTCTCCGCCAACGCGCTTTCGGTAGCCTAGTTAGGTCTTTCCAGCATGGGCCAGACGTCGTGCCAGGCGGCGGAGTGCGGGGGCGCTGGAAATTCGGGACGCCAACGGCCCGGAGTGGTTGCTGGTCTTCATCCAACCGGCAAAACACTGCGGCAGCCCGATTGGTTACTCGTAAGCCACAGAACGGGTGGCGGACTCGAAGCGTTGCCTGAAGTGAAGCGGGTTTTCAAAAGGCGCCAGCAATAGCCGCGGCCGACTCAGTACGCCTTCGCGATCACTGACCGCTGCGCCACTGTCTCGCCCGTCACGATGCACTTGCCGGGCCCGTCGTTCTCATCCTTCAACGGAATGCACCGTACGCTGGCCCGGAACTCTTTCACCTTCGCGTCGCAGGCCGGATCGTCCTTGATGTGCGCCATCACGAACTTCCCGCCACCCTTCTCCGCCGTCGCTGAAGAGAGAATCTCCTCCACCTCCCCCATCGAAGAGGCTGTCACCGTGTTCGCCTTCAGCCGCTCGCGCCCGGTTGCAAGCATTGAACTCTGCATCTCATCCAAAATGCCTCTCACCGCCGCCGCTAGGCCTTCCTTCGGCCGGCTCTCTTTCGTTCCCAGATCACGCCGCTTCACCACCGCCGTGCCCGCCGCCAGGTCGCGCGGACCCAGCTCGATCGTCACCGGCACGCCGCGCTGCTCCCAGTGGAAGAACTTGTGGCCCGGATTGTAGCCCTCGCGCGCATCCACTTCCGCCGTCAATCCGGCGCCATTCAGATCCGCAGCCATTCGGTTGGCCGCCTCCAGCACCTTCTCGCGCTCCTCTTCCTTGCGGAAAATCGGCACGATCACCGCCTTCACCGGAGCCAGCCTCGGCGGCAGCACCAGCCCTTTATCGTCGGAATGCGTCATGATCAGCCCGCCGATCAGCCGCGTGCTCACGCCCCAGCTCGTCTGCCACACATATTCGAGCGTGCCTTCCTTGCTCTGGTACTTCACATCGAACGCCTTGCCGAAATTCTGCCCCAGCTCGTGACTCGTGCCCGCCTGCAACGCCAGCCCGTTCTGCATCATCGCCTCAATACAGTAGCTGCGCTGCGCCCCGGCGAACTTCTCCGCGCGCGATTTCACGCCGCGGATCACCGGCATAGCCATCACCTCTTCCGCCACATCGGCGTAGATGTGCAGCATCCGCACCGCCTCTTCCCGAGCCTCTTCTTCGCTCCCATGCGCCGTGTGCCCTTCCTGCCACAGGAACTCCGTCGTCCGCAGGAACATCCGCGTCCGCAACTCCCAGCGCACGACATTCGCCCACTGATTCACCAGCACCGGCAAATCGCGCCAGCTTTGTATCCACCGCGCGAAGAAATGGCCGATGATCGTCTCCGACGTCGGCCGCACCACGTACGGCTCCTCCAGCTTCTTGCCGCCCGCGATCGTCACCACCGCCAGCTCCGGCGAAAAGCCCTCCACGTGCTCCGCCTCGCGCCGCAAGAAACTCTCTGGAATAAACAGCGGGAAGTAGACGTTCTTGTGCCCCGTCGCCTTGAACCGCCGGTCCAATTCCGCCTGCAGCCCCTCCCAAACGGCATACCCGTTCGGCTTGATCACCATGCAGCCCTTGACCACCTCGGCCGGCTCCGCCATGTCCCCCTGCAATACGACGTCCTGATACCAGGCCGCGAAATCCTGCGACCGGGGAGTAATGTTCTTGCTTTGTGCTGTGCTCATGAAAAAAGAATGGCGGCGGGAGCCTGGCCTAGATATCCAGGTTCCGCACGTCCAGCGCGTTGTCCTCGATGAACCGCCGCCGGCTCTCCACGTTCTCACCCATCAGCGTCGAGAAGATCTCGTCGGACTCCACCAGGTCGCGCAGCTCCACGCGCAGCAGCGTGCGGCTCTCGGCATTCATCGTCGTCTCCCACAACTGACCGGCGTTCATCTCGCCCAGCCCCTTGTAGCGCTGTATCGAGGCATCGCGCGAGCCTTCCGACTTCAGATGGTTCAACAGATCGCGCCAGTTCTCCCGCTCCTCCGTCCCGTTGTCGCGCTTCACGCGGAACGGCGGCAGGTTCCACTTCGCAATCTGTTTGCTCAGCGAACGCAGCCGCCGGTACTCCGGCTGATGCGTCAGCTCAATCGAAATCTCCCGCGTCGCGTTCGTCGGATCCTTGAACCGCACTTTCCACGCCGAATGCTCCTCATCGGCAACCAGCTCCGGCTGCACGTTCAGCTTCTTCACCTCCGCGAAAACGGCCTCCAGGTTCTTCTTCTCCAGGAAATCATTCTTCGCGTCGAGCTTCAGCTCCGGGTTCGACAGTACCTCCACCACGCGCGGGTCGCGTATGTGCCGCTCCACGCGCTTGCCCATCTGCTGCAAGTCATCCAGTACGATCAGGAAACTCCGCAGCTCCGTGCCTTCCAGCGCCATGCTGTTCCCGTTCTTGCCCACCTCCACCGTGATGTTATCGGTGGCGCGCCGCAGAATCTCCCGCGTGAACTCCTTATCGTCCTTGATGTACTTCTCCGACTTGCCCTTCTTGATCCGGTACAGCGGCGGCTGCGCCACAAACACGTGCCCGCGGTTGATCAGCTCCTGCATGTGCCGGAAGAAGAAAGTCAGCAGCAGCGTCCGGATGTGGGAACCGTCCACGTCGGCGTCGGTCATGATGATGATCTTCGAATACCGCAGCTTCGTGATATCGAAATCCTCCTTGCCGATGCCCGTTCCGATTGCCGTGATCATCGAACGGATTTCGTCGTGGCTCAGCATCTTGTCATAGCGAGCCTTTTCCACATTCAGGATCTTGCCCTTCAGCGGCAGAATCGCCTGATAGCGCCGGTCGCGTCCGCTCTTCGCGGTGCCGCCGGCCGATTCGCCCTCCACCAGGAACAGCTCACAACGCTCCGGATCGCGCTCCTGGCAATCCGCCAGCTTGCCCGGCAGCCCGCCGGAATCGAGCGCTCCCTTGCGCCGCGTCAGGTCACGCGCCTTCCGCGCCGCCTCTCTTGCACGAGCCGCATCGATCGCCTTGCTCACGATCCGCTTCATCACCGCGCTATTCTTGTCGAAGTACTCACTCAGCTTGTCGTTGACAAACTGCACCACGTGTCCCTGAATGTCGCTGTTCAGCTTGCCCTTCGTCTGCCCTTCAAACTGCGGTTGCGGCAGCTTCACGCTCACCACCGCCGTCAGTCCTTCGCGAACATCGTCGCCGGTGAGGTTCTCCTTCACGTCCTTGAACAGGTTGGCCGCCTGCCCATGCGCGTTGATGGTCCGCGTCAGCGCGGAACGGAACCCGCTCAGGTGCGTCCCTCCGTCCACCGTGTTGATGTTGTTGGCGAAGGCGAACACCGTCTCCGAATAGGCATCGTTGTACTGCAGCGCTACTTCCATCTGCAGTGTGCCGTTGGCCAGCTCCTTCTCCCCTTCAAAGGCAATCGGCTTGTCGTGCAGAACCTGCTTGCCGCGGTTCAAATGCTGTATGAACTCGGCAATCCCGCCCTTGTAATGGAATTCGTGGTTGCGCACCGGATCGGTACGCTCATCGGTCAGCGTGATCGTCAGGCCTTTGTTCAGGAACGCCAGCTCGCGCAGCCGCTGCGACAGCGTGTCGTAGTTGAACTCGGCTGCCTCCATGATCGTCGGGTCCGGCTTGAACGTGATCCGCGTGCCGCGCTTGCGGCCCGCCTTGCCCGTCTTGGCCAGCGCCGCCTTCGGAATGCCGCGTACGTATTCCTGCTCCCATGCCGCGCCGTCGCGCCAGATCTCCAGCGTCAGCCATTCGCTCAGCGCGTTCACGCAGCTCACGCCCACGCCGTGCAGTCCGCCCGACACCTTGTACGAGTTCGAGTCAAACTTGCCGCCGGCATGCAGCTTCGTCATCACCACTTCCGCCGCCGACACGCCTTCCTCGTGCATGTCCACCGGAATCCCGCGCCCGTTATCGGTCACGGTCAACGAATTATCAATGTGGATCGTTACCTGCACTTCCGTGCAGTAGCCGGCCAGCGCCTCGTCCACGGAATTGTCCACCACCTCATAAACCAGGTGATGCAGCCCCATTTCACGCGTGGAGCCGATGTACATTGCCGGCCGCAGCCGGACCGCTTCCAGTCCCTCAAGTACCTTGATACTTGAGGAATCGTATTGCTCGGGAGTTGTTGCCATATGATTTTGTTTCTGACTTTCCAAACTGCTTCACCGGCCGCGCCGGTCTTCCACCGTCAAATGCGCATCGGCATGATGACGTAGCGGTAGTGATATTGAAGATCCTCGCCAGCCGGGCGCATCTCGCCCGCGCTGGAGGCATCCTTGAAAAGAAAACTCACGTTCGGTTCCGGATTCGCGCGCAGGAAATCCAGCATGTAATGCGCGTTGAATCCGATCTCGGTCTCCGGACCATCGTAGGTAGCTGCCAGCGTCTCTTCGCTCTCGCCCGTATCCGACACCGACGAGTGAATCTTCAACTCGCCGGGTGCCATCTTCATCCGCACGGCGTGCGAGCGGTCGTCGGAAAACTGCGCCACGCGCTCTAGCGCCAGCCGCATCTCCTCGGTCGGCAGCGAAACCTGGTGCGGCTGTTCTTTCGGCAGCACACGGTCATAATCAGGGAAGTTCCCGGTTAGCTTGCGCGAGATTAGCAGCCGGTCGCCAATCGAAAAGAACAGGTGGTTATCGGTGGCGGAAAACTGGAACACTCCTGCTTCGCCCGCGTCACCGGACAGCTTCAGAATCTCCGTCATCGCCTTGCGCGGCAGCAGCGCCCGGAACACTCCGCCTCCGCCGATGTTTGCCGGACGCTCCACGATCGCCAGCCGGTGCCCGTCGGTCGCCACCAGCGTGATCTTGTCGCTCTTCAGAACTACCAGCGCGCCATTCAACGTGAAGCGTGACTCCTCCGTCGAAATCGAAAAAATCGTCTGCCCTATCATCGAAGCCAGAAGCGGGGCCGGAATATCGGCGATCTTATCGCTCATCTGCGGCAGCTCTGGGAAGCTCTCCCGCGACATGCCCGCGATACGCGTCCGTGAACGCCCGCACACAATCGATGCCCACTGGTTGTCGCCGAACTTCAACTGCACATCCGCATCCGGCAGCAATCGCACATATTCCAGCAGCCTCTTGGCCGGAATCGTGCCCGATCCCGCCTTCTTCACCTGTGCCGCACAACCGCAGCGGATGCCCAGCTCCAGGTCCGTAGCCGTCAACGTGATCCGGTCCTGATTCGCCTCAATCAGAATGTTGGAAAGAATCGGTATTGTCGTTCTCTTCTCCACTACGCCTTGTGTCATCCCCAACTCTCGAGCCAGATCCGCCTTCGAGATAGTGAATTCCATGATCGGTGTCTTCTCCCTCTGCTATTGCTGCTCAACAAACCTGTTCTTTATTACTTCCGTATTCATGGGGCTGTGGAAACTGTGGATTTCTCTCTAAATTATACGAAATCCATTGGCTTCCTGTCCTTCCTTCCTGTGCGAATCAATTGCATGGTTGGTGGAGGAAAACCCCTGTCTCCGATTTGTCCACAGTTTTCCTGTGGAAGTTTCAAGGTTGTCTGTGGAAAATGAGAATAACATCAATTGAATGAATCGATTACGCTGTTAATCATCCTGTTCAAATCCGGGTCCTTGTGCCTCTGCCGCTCGATTTTTTGAATTGAGTGCAGAACCGTAGTGTGATGCTTGCCTCCGAAAGCGCGCCCGATCTCCGGTAGCGACGACTCCGTTAGCTCCTTCACCAGGTACATCGCAACCTGCCTTGGATACGCCACCGGCCGCGAATTGCTCTTCTGTTTCAGTTGCGACGGCTGCACGGAAAACTTGTCCGCCACGGCACGCACTACCGATTCAATCGTGACTTTCCTCTCCATGCTCGACGAGAGATGCCGCAGCAGTTGCTTCGCCATGCTCATGTTGATCGTCGAACCCGTGACGGAGGAGTAAGCAACCAACTTCGTCAGGCTGCCTTCCAGCTCCCTCACATTCGACTTGCTTTTGGTCGCCAGGAAATTCCGCACATCATCGGGCAGCTCAACACTTTCCGCCTCCGCCTTTTTGTCCAGAATCGCCAGCTTCGTCTCCAGATCCGGCGCCTGAACATCCACCATCAAGCCCCACTCGAACCGCGAACGCAGCCGGTCCATGAGACCTGTCGTATTTTTTGGCGGTTCATCGGAGGAAAGAACGATCTGCTTCTGATGATCGTAGAGTTCGTTGAAGGTGTGGAAGAACTCTTCCTGCGTACGCTCCTTGCCCGCCAGCACATGTACATCGTCCACCAACAGTACGTCCGCCGAACGGTAGTATTGATGAAACAGCGGCATCTTCTCGTTCCGGATGCAGGTGATCAGCTGGTTCATAAACCGCTCGCTGGTGGTGTACACCACACGCATGTTCTGGAAATTGGCCGCCATGCAATGCCCGATCGCGTGAATCAGGTGCGTCTTGCCCATTCCCACGCCGCCGTAGATGAACAGCGGGTTGTAGCTCGACGCCGGCCTTGCCGCCACCGCCTGCGCCGCCGCGTGCGCGAACTGGTTGCAGCTTCCCACCACAAAACTGTCGAAGGTGTACCGCGCGTTCAGATTGCTCGTTGGCGACCCGAACAGCGACTCGGCAAAGCTGGCCGCGTCCGATGGCGCTTTCGCCGATCCGTTCTGATGCTTGGCCGCCACTACGTAAACCACTTCTTCATACGGCAGCCCAATGTCCTGTATCGCGGTGAGTACTTGCCCGGAAAACTCCTTCTCGATCCATTCCTTGGTCTCGGTGTTCGGTACCGACACCAGCAAGCTCTTTCCCCGCTCGCCTTCCAGATCTGTCTTGGCAAACCAGCTCTGGAAACTCTCCCAAGTCAGCCGTCCGCTGAGCCTGTCTTTGATCTTCTCCCAAACATCCATGGCGCTTCCCGTTCCGCAGTTGGCGGCTGCCGAGACACTCAACACCCGCTTGATTTCCACAGGATTTTCACACCCTGTTGAAACCGGCCCACCTTAAGATTTCGGAGTGTTCCGTTCGTGGGGGGACGTCAATCCAAGCCCATCCGATTGTGACCTGAACCGAACCCGCGCTGGCTAGTCTACCACAAAAACACCGTATTTTTCCAACAACTTAACCAAATTTGTAGCACCCCTGTTTTCAACAGGTTAACAAGAAAATTGACACCAACCCCTTTACCGGGTGACAATGGTTCTGTTCCAGCACCCGCGCGGGAGTAACTCAGCTGGTAGAGTGCAACCTTGCCAAGGTTGATGTCGCGGGTTCGAATCCCGTCTCCCGCTCCATCCTCTTGTTTGTCCGGACCGGCATCTCCACCATCCAGCTAAGTCTGCTCAAAGCCAGCATCTGAAAAAAGCTGAACTTTTCCCCCATCCTCGGGTTTAACTGCACAGCGCATCGTCCACCAGGATCCGCTTGCCGAGTACGCCCGGATCTCCGCCGAGCCGGCTGTGCCAGAAGGACCAGCTCACCACCGCGACATCGTGTTCGCGTTCGGTGATCAGGCGGCCCAGCGACGGCCGCAGTCCAAGAACCGCAAAGTAGTTCTCCACCACATATTCAGCCACTGCGATCTCGGCTTCCGACCGCCCCACCTTCACGCGCGCGGCGTTGTCGATCGCCGTACCGGTCAGCGCGGAGAAAACGCGGTTGTGATCCCGATAGTGCTCGTAGCTTCGCTGCGACCAGTATCCGTTGCCCCTCGGCTCGCCTGGATACTTCTGAAGCAGCTCCACCAGTTCCTGAGGCCGCGCCACTGGCAACCCCCGCAGCATCACCGAATACAGAATGCTGAAAATCGCCGTGTTGGCGCCGATGCCCAGCGCGAGCGAGGCAATCACCACTGACGTGACAAAAGGACTGCTCCGCATGCCGCGAAGCGCGTAACGCAGATCCTGGCGGGTGTTTTCGAGAAGGCGCCACCACATATCCGTATTAGACGCTACATCATTGGCTCGTCTAACGAACTTGTCGCGGCAAAGAGATGGGTAGAAGCCCCGCTACCTAGGCGGCCGTCGTGATCTCCACCTCGCCAGCCAGGCTGGAAGGCTCGGGAATTGCGTCTCCACACTCTCGTAGCGTATCCAGGTGCCCCTGGATTGCCTCGCGAATATTCATTTTGGTTTCTTCTAGTGTCCGGCCCGTAGTCATGCAACCCGGCAGATCCGGAACATAAGCCGCCCAATTGGCGGGTGCGCGTTCAAAAATTACAGCGTACTTTATGCTCACCGCTTGTCCTCCAATCCCGCAGACCTTAGGATCGCCTTGAGCGTCCCTTTTGGGATGTCGTCGCCGGGATTGCCTGGAACCGTCACAACGTGAGGCTTTGTGGAGTGCTTGTAGTGGTGGTGGCTTCCGGTCGATCTCACATGCCTCCATCCGTCTGATTCGATCAAACGCACCAGATCCCGAACCTTCACTACCATTCAGTTTACTGCTTCTGGACTCGGCGAAGCCAGGAGGCCGCATTAACTCACCGCCTGTACTTTTTCATCACCTCTCTCAACCTCCCATGCGGCAGCCCCACTACCTTCCTCCCGCCCACCCCACCCATCGTATCCGCCGCCACCATCGCGTTAATGATCGCTTCCTCGGTCGCCTCAACGGTCGCCTGAAACAGCGGGTCCATCCGCCCTTCCCCTAATCTTTGGTTCAATTGGTTCAATAATTTTATCAGCCTCGGTAGCCGCGAGTTCCTGTTTTTTGATGACTTCTCATCCGATTGCTCCGGAGTGGCCTTTTGAAGGGTAATGTGAAGGTTCTCGATCCAACAATGAAACCGGATCACAAGGGCAACTACCGCCAACTCGCGGGCAGCCTCCCGCTGGCGGTCACAACTGTACTCGACTTCGCTCATCACGCTGCTGGCGTATTCGGGGTCATCGTCAGCGTATTCGCGCTTGCGCGCGGCGATCTCGTCGACGGCGCGCCGCTTGGCCTCCATCCGCACGTGGGAGTAGCGCGACAGCATGGCGCGAGAGACGTGTCCGGCGATACTCATGATCACCTCGTCACCGGCTCCCGACTCGGCTAGTTCCGTCACCAGAGTGTAGCGATTATCATGCCAACGCCCAACCACCTTCACCTTCTCGCGCACCTTGGTCCAGGCAGTCTTTAACGAGGTAACGGAGCGGGTGGGATCATTCGGCTGGCCCTTGCCGGCCGGAAAGACGTACCATTCCGGCCTGCACTCACCGAAGCGCCGGACGTACCAGGCAGCGTGGTTCTCAAGCGCTGCCAGAACTGTATCGCTCAGCGGAATCACCCGGCCCGTACCGGCCTGGCTCTTGGACTTGCCCACCGTGAGCGTCATCTTGTGAACGAGATCGATCTGTTGCCACCGCAGTTCGCGCAGTTCCTTATCGCGCAGTCCGCAGTTCAGGTCTACGACCAGGGCCGGGCAGATGTTCTTGCTCCGCAACTTCGCTGCTTCCGCCAGCATGCGCGCCTTCTCGTCGGCTGTGTAGGCGCGTCCCGGCGAGGGCGGGATCGGGCAGCCTCATCGCCTTCTCGCGGCGCAACTTTGCGCGGCCCGGATCTCCGCCGAGCCGGCTGTTCCAGAAGGACCAGCTCACCACCGCGACATCGTGTTCGCGTTCGGTGATCAGGCGGCCCAGCGACGGCCGCAGTCCAAGAACCGCGAAGTAGTTCTCCACCACATATTCAGCCACTGCGATCTCGGCTTCCGACCGCCCTACTTTCACGCGCGCGGCGTTGTCGATCGCCGTACCGGTCAGCCGCGCGAGCTCGACCGCATCGTCACCAAGGCTATCGCCAAGGATCCGACAGAGCGATACCAGCACGCTGCCGACCTGTCTGTCGATCTGACACGCCTCAAGTCCGAAGAGAAGCCACATCCGCTTTCCTGCCGCCGCATCGTCTGGACCGCGGCCGCCATCGTAGTCGCGGCTGCCTCCGGCAGGCTTCTACTACTGGCGGTTGACTCCCAGACCAACGCTTACCGGCGGCGGTGTCCCTTCCAAAGTACCCGAAGCCAACGAAAGAGCGATCTTCCTGCTAAGACCTCAGTTTGAACTGTCCCGCGCGCGTCACGCCCTTGAGCGTGCCATCGCCTTGGATCCGCAATTCATCGAAGCCCGCGCTCTCTACGCCTTCACTCACTTCCTCATGATCGAGAGCGGTTCCACAGACGACTCTGCCTGGCTGTACAAAGGCGAGCAGGAGACCTTGCGAGTGCTGCGAACCGCGCCGGACAACTCCAGGGCCCACGCTGCGCTTGCCGCCTGTTATGCCTACCTCGGCAGAAAAGAACTCGCCTTCTCCGAAGCCAGGCTCGCCGAAAAAACCGGAGAACGGCATGACTTTCTCCCCAGGCTCTACTCCATGGAAGGCGATTACGACCGCGCCGTATCAATCCTCCGCGCGCAACTCCAACGCGAGCCGCTCTTCTTTCCCGCCCCCGTCACCCTGAGTAACGTGTTGCGTCAGACCGGGGATTATGAAGGCGCTCTCCGCGAGCTGGAAAAGACTCTCGAGCAGGACCCTCACAATCCCGGCGCCATTTATTACTCTGCCCTGGCGCACATGAACGCCGGAAGGGTTAAGGAATCCCGCCGGATGCTGGACCGTCTCCGCGCCGAGGACCGCTCGAAATACGACGCCCGCCTCGTCCTGGCCTTGCAGCTTGCCCTGGAAGGGGACCGCACCGGCGCTCTCCGCGAGCTCGACCCCGATGTCCTCAAATTCGCCGAGCTGGTCACCTTTACTTCCTGGGCTGCCGAAGTCTACGCTTTGGCCGGCGAAAAACAAAAGGCTCTGGAATGGCTCGATCGCGCCGTTCGTCTCGGTGACAACCGCGCGGAATGGTTCGAGCGCGACCCCTTGCTGACCAGCATACGTGGCGAACCCAGATTCCGCGAGATCGTCCATGCGATCCGGAGCCGCCGCCCGGCGACGGCTCAATAACTCAATACTTGCTTGTGATCTAGTAAACTTACTCCTATGACTGGGTCGACGCTGGGCCCATTCCGCATCCTGGAAAAACTCGGGGAAGGCGGGATGGGGGTCGTCTACAAAGCCGAGGACACGAATCTCGGCCGCACCGTCGCCCTCAAATTCCTTGCTCCCCACCTGTTGGACAGTGAAGAGCACAAACAGCGTTTCCTGCGCGAGGCCAAAGCCGCCGCTTCTCTCGATCACCCCAACATCTGCCTCGTTCTTGACGTCGGTGAGCTGGACGGCCGGATCTTCCTCACCATGGGCTACGTCGACGGTCCCGAAGTCCGCGCAAAAATCCGCGACCGGCCCCTCAAGCTCGATGAGGCGCTCGACATCGCCATCCAAACCTCCGAAGGCCTCCGTGCCGCGCACCAGAAGGGCATCGTCCATCGCGACATCAAGAGTTCGAATCTGATGCTCACCTCCTCCGGCCAGGTCAAGATCATGGACTTCGGCCTCGCACAGCTTGCAAGCGGCACTCGGCTTACCAAAACCGAAACCGTCCTCGGCACCCCCGCCTACATGTCTCCGGAACAAGCCCAGCGCCTCGAAACCGACCGCCGCACCGACATCTGGTCCCTCGGCGTTGTGCTCTACGAGATGGTCACCGGCCGCCTGCCGTTCGAGGGTGAACGCGAAGCCGCGGTGGTCCATTCCATCATCCACCAGCCCCACGAGCCCATCACAGCCATCCGCGCCGGCGTGCCCCTCGAGCTGGACCGCATTGTCTCCAAGGCGCTGGCCAAGAAACCGGATCAGCGCTATCAGCACCTGGACGACATGCTCGTCGATCTCCGCGCGCTTCGGGCCGGAGTCATTCCCGCAGCCACCGTCAAGAGTCGGCCGCGCTGGCTCTGGGCTGCTCTCGTGCCCTTGCTGTTGGCCGCCGGTTACTTCGCCTGGCGCTCAATCCGCCCTTCCGACATCGCCGAGCCCGTAAAGGCCATCGCCCTCACTACTTTCCCCGGCGCGGAGCTTTACCCGTCTCTCTCCCCGGATGCCAATCACGTCACCTTTGCCTGGGACGGACCCAAGCAAGACAATCAGGACATCTACGTTCAGCAAATCGGAGCCGGCGCACCTCTGCGCCTGACCACGGACCCGCGGGCCGACTTCAATCCTGTCTGGTCGCCGGACGGAAAATGGATCGCCTTTTTGCGGGGTGATCCGGCGAAGCCATTGTCGCGAAGCGAACGCGAACTCCTGCTCATCCCGCCGCTGGGCGGCCCTGAGCGCAAACTGGCCGCCATCCGCGTTCTGGAAATCACTCTCAAGCCGGCCTTCCTCAACTGGTGTCCTGACAGCAAGTGCCTGATCGTTACGGATTCCACGGGCGAAGGCAAACCCGATGCTCTGTTTGCCGTTTCCGTTGAGACTGGAGAGAAGCGGCAGGTAACCAACCCGCAAGCTCCCGTCCTGGCGGATACGAACCCGGCCGTTTCAGCCGAAACGAAGTCTTTACTGTTTCTCCGAAGGTCAACCTGGGCTTTCGGAGAGCCGCACATACTTCCGCTCAATGAACATATGGCTGCCGCCGGGGAAGTTCGCCGGTTGGCCACTGGACGGCTGAAGCCCGATTCCACCACGTGGCTTCCGGGCGGCGACGAGATTCTGTTTTCGGCCGGGGCGATCTCAGGAGCGGCAAATCTGTGGAGATTGTCTGCGGCGGGGAATCCGCCGTCCCGGCTGCCGTACGCTGGGGAGGACGGTCTGATGCCCACGGTGGCGGTCCTCCAGCCCGCCAAGCCGGCGCGCCTGGTGTACGTCCGCAGCCTCACCGATGAGAATATTTGGCGCGTGGACCTCCCGTCGCCAGGAAGACCCGCGGCTTCGCCCCCTTCTCTCGCCATCTCTTCCACAAAGGCCGACATCCACTGCATGTTCTCTCCGGATGGGAGCCGCGTGGCCTTCACCTCCACTCGCTCCGGGGCCTGGGAGATATGGACGTCCAATCCCGACGGCTCCGCCGCCGTTCAGCTCACTTTCCTGGAAGCGCCAACCGGCACTGGCGCGCCGCGCTGGTCTCCCGATGGCAGCCTGATTGTCTTCGCCTCCGATGCGGAAGGACAATTTGACATATTGGTCGTCCCTTCAGGCGGCGGCAAACCGCGTAACATTACTTCCCATCCCGCCCTCGATCATGTTCCGGTTTTCTCACGCGATGGCAAATGGATCTATTTCAGTTCCAACCGCTCGGGCGTCTATCAGATCTACAAAGTCCCTGTGTCCGGTGGTGACCCTGTCCAGGTGACCACGGACGGCGGATGGAACTCGACCGAATCTCCCGATGGCGCTGATCTCTACTACCTGCGCCAGGCGGCCGTAGGCGCTCAGCAACCGCTGTGGCGGGCCTCGATAAGCGGCGCGGAACCCGTCATGGTGCTGGGACAGGTCATTACCTCCTATTTCGCGGTAATGCGGCGCGGCATCTACTATGTGGATGAGCAATCGGGGGCTCACCGCATTCAGTATTACGACTTCGCCACCCGAAGGTCGACGATCGTCGTCCCAAACCTCGGCGTTGCGCCCATGGGCGGATTCACGGCCTCTCCCGATGGGCGAACGATCCTGTTTGCGAAACAGGATTCTTCCGTTGACGACCTGATGCTGGTGGAGAATTTCAGGTGATCGGTCAAACCGTCTCTCATTACCGCATCCTCGAGCAACTCGGCGCCGGAGGCATGGGCGTCGTCTACAAAGCCGAAG
>Ga0194121_10002123_pt1 | contig 32001 bp, 28 predicted proteins | sample TA2MahCa50mmetaG_FD_148609 | JGI IMG/M metagenome (GOLD analysis project Ga0194121, IMG submission 148609) | Freshwater microbial communities from Lake Tanganyika, Tanzania - TA2015020 Mahale Deep Cast 50m | ecosystem: Environmental > Aquatic > Freshwater > Lake | place: Tanzania: Lake...
GCGCGACTTCGAGCGCTACGAGCGAACCGTCGCCGCCTTCTTCCGCCTCGCCATGATCCGCCTCATGCTCCGCCGCTTGACCCGAACAACAGCTTGCTCCTGAATCTCAACTTCCTGGATCGGCTCTCAGCCATTTCAAACCAGAACTGGACACGCCGTGGGTCGACCAGGTCGACCGGCGGTCGATCTCTATCACCACGAACCCATTGCAAGATTGCGCATGGCCGTTGAGCGAGACGTGGACAGCCGTTGCGTCGCCATCGAACTCGATCATCCAGATCGTCGACATGAGTCGCGCTGCGTTCAGTTCACCAAGCTTCTTTTGAAACGTCGGGTTCTGCAGCATGTCGCGGTTGTCGCAAGCGATCATGAAAAGTCCCATGGCGCCCTCGCGAATTGTCATTGATTGCAGCTTGAACTTGGCGACGGCATGCGCCGCGACAAGCAGCGCGACGTGGCAAAGTCGTGACATGTGTGGCGATCCGCTGGTACGGTCCGCTAGCGTGCAACCTGGCCCGAGCATCGACACAAACGTAGATGTGCCGGAATCGGTTCCGCACCTCTCATCACGGACGGAATGCGAACTCTGTCACGATTGTCAAAGCAGTCGCTGGGCAACAGAATGACGGGAGCCGGCGGGGCCGGCCGGGGGGAAGCGACATGACCGGCGACATCTGGCGTTGGGACGCGGTCGAGGTGGCCGCGGCGATCCGCACGAAAAAGATCAGCGCGCGCGAGGCGACCATGGCTGCGCTGAGGCGAATGGAGACGGCCAACCCGCGCATCAACGCGGTCACGGTACCGCTTGCCGATCAGGCGCTGGCCGCGGCCGACATGGCTGACCGCATGCAGGCGAAGGGCGAGGCGCTGGGTCTGCTGCACGGCATCCCGGTCACCATCAAGGAGAATGTCGACCAGGAAGGCTGCTCGACGCCCAACGGCGTGGTTGCCTATGAGAAGATCGTCGCGGAGACCGACAGCCCGCCGGTCGCCAATTGGCGCAAGGCCGGCGCCATCATCATCGGCCGCACGAACACGCCGGGCTTCAGCTACCGCTGGGACACCGACAACACGCTGCGCGGGCGCACCTACAATCCGTGGTCGCGCGAACATACGGCCGGCGGATCGAGCGGTGGCGCCGGCTCGTCGGTTGCCAGCGGCATCGGCCACCTCGCGCATGGCAACGACTATGGCGGCTCGATCCGCTATCCGGCCTATTGCTGCGGCGTCGCGGGCATCCGGCCCTCGCTCGGCCGCGTGCCCGCCTTCAACGCGACGGCACCGGCCGAACGACCGCTGACTGGCCAGGTCATGTCGGTACAGGGGCCGCTCGGGCGCCGCGTGCGCGACGTGCGCCTCGGACTTGCCGCCATGGCGGGCCGCGATGCGCGCGATCCCTGGTGGGCGCCGGCGCCCCTCGATGGGCCGCCGCCCCAGCGTCCAATCCGCGTGGCGATCTTCTCCGATTGGGGCAGCCGCAAGGTCCATGCCGATGTCGCCGGCGCTTTGCGGCAGGCAAGCAATGCACTGGCGGCCGCCGGCTATGCCGTCGAGCCGGCAACGCCGCCGGGTGTCGATCGCATTGCCGAGCTGTGGCGCCTGCTCGTCGTCAACGAGATGCGCCAGCTCACCAAGTCGATCATCCAGCGCGACGGCGATCCCGGCATCCAGAAGGCCTTCGGCTATTTCGACGCGCTGGTGCCCGAGATCGGCCTTGCCGACTACATGAAGGGCGTGGCCGAGCGCAACAAATGGCTGCGTGAATGGTCAATCTTCCAGGAACGCCACACGCTGGTGCTGGCGCCGGTGTCGCTCGAGCCGCCCTTCAAGATCGGCTTCGACACGACCAGCGTCGAGCGCATGGCCGACGTGATGGCGGCCCAGACACCGCAATACATGATCAATTTCCTCGGGTTGCCGGCGACCGCGGTGCCGGTCGGCACGGCGGCCGGCCTGCCCATGGGCGTGCAGGTCATCGCGCCGCGCTTCCGCGAAGATCTCAGCCTCGATGCCGCCGAGGTGATCGAGGCGCAGCATGGGCTGCCGACGCCGGTCGATCCCCGGTAACCCTCCCTCGCGCGTAGCGTGGGGGAGGGCAGGGTGGGGGCCCGTAGTGCCAAGCGCTGACCGCAAGAGCCCCACCCCGACCCTCCCCCGCCTTCGGCAAGGGAGGGAGTACTGCAATATGTGAGAGTGACGCTCTACAACCACCCCTTACGGCGGAAGTAGAGATAGGGCAACACCGCGGACACGACCATCAGGCCCAGCGCCCAGGGGTATCCGAAGAGCCATGCGAGTTCGGGCATGTGCTGGAAGTTCATGCCGTACATGCTGGCGACCAGTGTGGGCGGCAGGAAGATCACAGCGGCTACCGAGAAGATCTTGATTATGCGGTTCTGCTCGATGTTGATCATGCCCAGCGTGGCGTCGAGCAGGAAGTTGGTCTTGTGCGACTCGAAGGTGGCATGCTCGCCCAGGGACGCGATGTCGCTGCGCAATTGCCGCAAGCGTCCCTTCTGATCCTTGCCGTCCCACCCCGCGGCGGTGTCGAGGGTCTGGCCGAGAAAGCGCAGCAGCCGCGTCACGCTCAGCAGGCTCTCGCGCACCGTCGTCGTGATGTCCTCGCTGCGGCCGAGGCCCTTGAGGATGACCTGGAGATCGCGCGCCTCGCCCTCGCGCCGGCGGCGCTGGTTCGACTTCTCCTGGAAAATCTGTTGCGACAGACCGTCGAGGTCGAGCGATATCTTCTCCAGGATGTCAGCCATGCGGTTGACGAAGGATTCCAGCAGCGTGATCAGAATCTCCACGCCCGACGGCGCCAGGGGGACCTGCTTGGCGACGCGCACGGCGCAGGTCGTGATCGGGCGTGGGTCCGTGTAGCGCAAGGTGATCAGGCGACGACCCGTGAGAATGAAGGTGATGGCGTCGCTGGTCGGGTTGGGATCGTCGGCATGCGCAATGAAGGTCGCCGTCATATAGATGGCCGGGCCGTCGACATAGAGCCGGTTCGACGGCTCGATCTCGCGCATTTCGGCATGGCTCGGCAGCGCCACCGCATAGGCATCCTCGATGCGCTTTTTCTCCTCGATCGTGGGCTGGAACAAGTCGAGCCACAAGGTTTCGGGGGGCACGCTGTCGCCCTCGGCGAGCTCGACCCGCTCGATGCGCCCCTGGCGCGGCACGTGAACATAGATCATGTCGAAACCGGCTGAAGGTTTGTGCGAAGCGCGGGCCCGGTCGTGCTCCGTACGCTTGAGGTCACGCTAGTGGTTTCAAACTTGCGCTGTCAATCGCCGTAGGCCGGGCCGCTGTAAGCTGGGCGGACTGGCCCGGGTTCGCCGTCCCGTCTATAACCGGATGCCATGACAACTGGCACCGCCCCCGCCCCCTTGGCGCTGGTCACCGGCGCTACCGGATTCGTTGGCTCGGCCGTGGTGCGCGCGCTGCTTGCGACCGGCTTGCGGGTCCGCACGCTCGTGCGCCCGGGCAGCAACCGCGCGAACCTGGCCGATCTGCCGGTCGAAACCGCAGAGGGCAGGCTCGAGGACGGCGCAACCTTGAAGCGCGCGCTCGTCGGGTGCACTTCGCTCTTCCATGTTGCCGCCGACTATCGCCTGTGGGTGCCCGACGCCGAGGCCATGCTGGCGACCAATGTCGCGGGGACACGTGCGCTGATGGAGGCGGCACTCGCCGTCGGCGTCAAGCGCATCGTCTATACCAGCAGCGTCGCCGTGCTGGCCCCGACCGAGGACGGTTCGCCGGCCGACGAGGCGACACCCTCGCGGCTCGAGGACATGATCGGTCCCTACAAGTGCTCGAAGTTCATCGCCGAGCAGGTCGTCTCGGAAATGATCGAGCGGCGCGGCTTGCCCGCGGTCATCGTCAATCCTTCGACGCCGATCGGGCCGCGCGACATCCGGCCGACGCCGACCGGCCGTGTCGTGCTCGAAGCGGCCAATGGCCGCGTCCCCGCCTATGTCGACACTGGGCTCAACCTGGTCCATGTCGATGACGTCGCGGCGGGCCACCTGCTGGCCTTCGAGCGCGGGCGCGTCGGCCGCCGCTACATCCTCGGCGGCGACAACACGGCGCTCGCCGACATGCTGCGCGAGATCGCGGCGATCGTCGGCCGCCGGCCGCCGCTGATGGCGCTGCCGCGAACCGCACTCTACCCCGTGGCCGCGATCGCCGAAGCATGGGCGCGCATGACCGGGCGCGAGCCCTTGCTGACCATCGATGGTCTGCGCATGTCGCGCAAGAAGATGTATTTCAGCTCGGCGCGCGCCGAGCAGGAGCTGGGCTATCGCCACCGCCCTGCGCGTGCCGCACTCGAGGACGCGATCGCATGGTTCCGGGCCAGGGGAATGTGCCGATGAGCGAGGCTGTGCTCGCACTGGCGCTGCTTTCGGCGGCGATCTGGCTCTACCTGATCCTGTTCCGTGGCGGCTTCTGGCGCGCGCGCTCGGAGCCGTTGGCGCCCGAACCGGTCAACCTTCCCGACGTAGTGGCCGTCGTGCCGGCGCGCGACGAAGCGGAGACGATCGCCGACACCATAGGGTCTCTGCTCCGCCAGGCCTATCGCGGCCGTTTCGACATCGTGCTGGTCGACGACCACAGCAGCGATGGCACCGCCGAGATCGCGCGCCGCGCCGCGGGAGAGTCGCCGCGGCTGCACGTCGTGCCGGCGCGGGCGTTGCCGGCGGGCTGGAGCGGCAAGCTGTGGGCCGTATCGGAAGGACTCGCGGCGGCCGAGCGCCTGTCCCCCGGCGCACGCTACGTATTGATGACAGACGCCGACATCGTGCATGCGCCTGACAGCCTCCTACGCTTGGTCGCACGCGGCGAGGCACATGGCCTCGACTTGGTCTCGCTCATGGTTCGGCTGCGCTGCACGAGCTGGGCCGAGCGCGCCTTCGTGCCGGCCTTCGTGTTTTTCTTCGCCATGCTCTACCCCTTCGCCTGGGTTAGGCGCGGCGATCGCGCCACAGCGGCGGCGGCCGGCGGTTGCATGCTGGTGCGGCGGTCGGCGCTCGACCGCATCGGCGGCATCGAGGCCATCCGCGGGCAATTGATCGACGACTGCGCGCTCGCCACGGCGATCAAGGGTTCTGGCGGCGCGATCTGGCTGGATCTCGCGGACGACACGGTCAGCCTGCGACGCTACGAGCGTGCCGCTGACGTCTGGGCCATGATCGCGCGCAGTGCTTTCACGCAGCTGCGGTATTCGTCCACGCTTCTTGTTGTCGCCGCGCTGGGCATGCTCACGACGTTCTTGGCGCCGCCCGTGCTCGCCCTGCTCGGAACGGGGGCAGCCGCCTCGCTGGGCGCGCTCGCCTGGCTCGCCATGGCAGCCGCCTATCTGCCGATGCTTCGCTACTACGGAGCAGCGCTCTGGTGGGCGCCGCTGCTGCCGCTCATTGCTCTGTTCTATCTCGGCGCTACGCTCGATTCGGCGCGTCAGCATTGGCTTGGCCGCGGTGGGCGCTGGAAGGGCCGCGACCAGAGCCGCCTGGTCGCAGGGAGCGGCCGGTGACCGCGCCTGTTGTGACCCCAGGCGGCGTGACGGCGGTCGAGACGCCGTCGGGCAAGGACGCCACCGGGGAGAACTTCCCTGTCGGCTCGATGCTGATCCGCGCCGATTTGCGCGGGCATGTCCACGCCTTCTATCGCTTCGCCCGACAGGCCGATGACATCGCCGACAATCCGGCACTCGAGCCGGCCGACAAGGTTGGGCGCCTCGAAACCATGGCTGCCGTCGCCAGCGGCAGCCCCGAGGCGGACGGCCGGGCGTCGCCGGCGGCGGCCGGCTTGCGCGCCAGCTTGACCGAGTCCGGCGTCTCCTTGCGGCACGCGCTCGACCTGCTCGAGGCCTTCAAGCTCGATGCGACCAAGCTACGCTATCGCGACTGGGACGATCTGATCGACTACTGCCGGCTGTCGGCCATGCCGGTCGGACGCTACGTTCTCGACCTGCACGGCGAGGATATTGCGACGCGGGCGCCGTCCGATGCGCTGTGCGCGGCGCTGCAGGTGATCAATCATCTGCAGGATTGCGGCGACGACTACCGCGCGCTCGATCGCGTCTATGTCCCGGCCGACGAGCTGGCGGCGACCGGCGCCCGGCTGGAGGAGCTCGGCGGGCCGATGCTGACGCCCGCCTTGCGGCGGACCATCGACATGCTGCTCGACCGCACGGCCGTCCTGGTCGCCGAGGCGCGCGATCTGCCGCGCCGGGTGCGCGATCTGCGGCTCAAATGCGAAACCGCCATCATCGTCGTGCTGGCCGAGCGATTGATCGCCTTGCTGCGCGTGCGCGATCCGCTGGCGACGCGCGCGACGTTGACCAGGTCGGCCATGCTGGCGGCGGCTGCGAGCGGAATCTGGCACGCGATGGTCGGCTGGGGCCGCGACGCCCCTGATGCGCTCGCCCAGGCGATGGCTGTACGCGCGCGCGCCTCGGGCAGCTCGTTCTATGCCGCCATGGGTGTGCTGCCGCGTGTGCGGCGTGACGCCATGTATGCGATCTATGTCTTCTGCCGCGAGGTCGACGATATTGCCGACGGCAGCGCGCCGGCGGCCGACAAGCGTCGGCAACTCGACGAATGGCGCCGCGAGGTCGACGCACTCTATGGCGGCCTGCCGCGCCATCCCGTCGCCGTGGCGCTCAAACGCGCTGTCGAGCGCTTCCAGCTTCGACGCGACGATTTCATGGCGGTGATCGATGGCATGGCCATGGACGCCGATGCCGAAATCCGCGCACCCGACATGGCAACTCTCGATCTCTACTGCGCACGGGTCGCCGGCGCGGTCGGGCGCCTGTCGGTGCGCGCTTTCGGCGACACGAGCGCGCGGGCCGACGAGGTGGCGGATGCGCTCGGTCGCGCGCTTCAGCTCACCAATATCCTGCGCGATCTCGCCGAGGATGCCGCGCGCGGGCGTCTCTATCTGCCGCGCGAGCTGCTGGCTGCCAATGGCATCGACGCTGAGGCGAGCCCGGATCGCATCCTTGCGCATCCGGCATTGCCGCTCGTCTGTGCCTCGCTCGCCCAGCAGGCGGTCGGCAGCTTCGATCGCGCGGCCGACGCCATGGCAGCGTGCTCGCGGCGGGCCATGCGGCCGGCGCGCATCATGGGCGCGGTCTATCGCGCGTTGCTCGACGAACTGCTGGTCAGGGGCTGGGGCGACATAAGCAGGCCCGTGCGCGTGTCGCGCGCCGTCAAGCTGTGGCTCCTGCTGCGCCACGGACTGGTCTGATGCCTGTCGTTCATGTTGTCGGCGCGGGCCTCGCCGGTCTTGCCGCCGCCGTGACGCTGGCCGGCGCAGGACGGGCCGTCCTGCTCCACGAGGCGGGCGCGCAGGCCGGCGGCCGGTGCCGCTCCTATTTCGATCGCGAGCTCGGCTGCCGCATCGACAATGGCAATCACCTGTTGCTGTCGGGCAATCGGGCGGTGATGTCCTATCTGGGCGCGATCGGCGCGACTAATAGCTTGACGGGCCCGGCGAGCCCGCGCTTTCCGTTCCTCGATCTGGCCAGCGGCGAGCGCTGGACGATCGAGCTCAGCCGTGGATCGTGGCCGGGCTGGATCTGGGACCCAGAGCGTCGGGTTCCCGGCACCGGCGCGCTCGACTATCTCGGCATCTGCAAGCTCGCGTGGGCCGCCGGGGACCTGACGGTCGCCCAGGCGCTGGGCGGTCACGGCCGAGTCTATGACCTGCTGTGGCGACCCTTCGCCGTCGCCGCGCTCAACACGGAGGCGGAAAGCGCCTCGGCGCGGTTGCTGTGGCAGGTCGTGCGCGAGAGCCTCGGCCGCGGCGGCGCGGCATGCCGACCTCTGGTGCCGCGCGTCGGATTATCGGAAAGCCTGGTCGACCCGGCGCTCCGATTTCTGAATGACAGAGACATGGGCGTGCAGCTCGGGCGGCGCCTGCGCCGCGTCGCTTTCGTCGGGAGTCGCGTTGCTTCGCTCGATTTCGGTGATGGTGCGGTCGATCTCGGCGACGGTGACGACCTCATCCTCGCCGTGCCGGCCGCGGTCGCCGCCGATCTGGTTCCGGAGCAGACCGTGCCGACCGAGCATCGCGCGATCATCAACGCGCACTATCGGATGTCCCTGTCCAGTCATGAGCTAGGCGCAGCAGGCATGCTCGGCCTGACCGGCGGGTTGGTCGAATGGATCTTCGTCAAGCGCGAGGTCATCTCGACCACCATCAGCGCGGGCGACCGGCAAGTCGATCGACCGGCCGAGGAACTGGCAGGCGCGATCTGGAAGGAGGTGGCGCGCGCGCTCGACCTCGATCGAGACAGGATGCCGCCCTGGCGCGTCGTCAAGGAGCGCCGTGCGACCTTTGCCGCGACACCGCCGCAGCTGCGTCGCCGGCCCGGCCCTGCGACACGATGGCGCAACCTGTGGCTGGCCGGCGACTGGACCGACACCGGACTGCCCGGAACCATCGAAGGGGCCGTGCGTTCGGGCCGCAAGGCGGCGGCTCGAATCGTCGAGAATGGTTGATTTGCCTGGGTTTGACGGGCCCTTGAACCGGACCGCCTCTTCGAGGATGATGCGGCCAAATTGAAACAACCCCCGTTCCTCGTCCATGAGTTCAGCGAACCTGGCTGACCTGAAGCCGGGCCTCGGCGCCGCCCTGTGGGACCGGCTCGAGCACGGTATCGAGCGCGCCGCCGACTGGCTGATTGCCCAGCAGCGCGCTGACGGTCATTTCGTCTTCGAGCTGGAAGCCGACGCGACGATACCGTCGGAGTACATCCTGCTGCGCCACTTCCTCGGCGAGCCCGATCCGGCGCTCGAGGCGCGCATCGCGACTTATCTGCGCCGCATCCAGGGCGGCCATGGCGGTTGGCCGTTGTTCCACGACGGCGCGTTCAACATCAGCGCCAGCGTCAAGGCCTACTTCGCGCTCAAGATCGCCGGCGACCTGCCCGATGCACCCCACATGCAACGCGCGCGGACGGCGATCCTCGCCCACGGCGGTGCAGCCACGGTCAACGTGTTCACGCGGGCACAGCTGGCGCTCTACGGCGTTCTGCCGTGGCGCGCCGTACCGGTCATGCCGGTCGAGATCATGCTGCTGCCACGCTGGTTCCCCTTTCATCTGGACAAGGTGTCCTACTGGTCGCGCACCGTGCTGGTGCCGCTGCTGGTCCTGATGGCGCTTCGACCGCGTGCGCGCAATCCGCGCGGCATTGGCATCGACGAGCTGTTCGTGACTCCGCCCGAACGGGTGCGCAATTTCTACGACATGGAGCGCACTTCGCTCTGGGCGCGCGTCTTCCGCGGCCTCGACCGCGTGTTGCACGTGGTCGAGCCTTGGTTCCCCGGTGGTGCGCGTCGGCGTGCGATCGAGCGCGCCGTCCAATTCGTCACGGAACGGTTAAACGGCGAGGACGGCCTGGGCGGAATCTATCCGGCCATGGCCAACACGGTCATGATGTTCGACGCGCTCGGCTATGCGCGTGACCATGCCGATGTCGTGACGGCGCGGCGCGCCGTCGACAAGCTGCTCGTACTCAAGGACGAGGGCAGCTATTGCCAGCCCTGCGTCTCGCCTGTGTGGGACAGCGGCCTTGCCATCCATGCGCTGATGGAAGTCGGCGACCCGGCGGCACTCGATTCGGCGCGGCGTGCCGCCGACTGGCTGAAGGATCGGCAGGTGCTCGATGTGGTCGGCGACTGGGTGGCAGCGCGCCCCGGCGTCCGCCCAGGCGGCTGGGCATTCCAGTATGCCAATCCCCATTATCCCGATCTCGACGACACGGCGGTGGTGGTGATGGCGTTCGACCGGCTCGATGCCGGACGTTATCGCGAGGCGATCGACCGCGGCACGGAATGGGTACTGGGCATGCAGAGCCGCAATGGCGGCTGGGCCTCGTTCGACGCCGACAACACGCACTACTATCTCAACCAGATTCCCTTCGCCGATCACGGCGCGCTGCTCGATCCGCCGACCGCCGACGTCAGCGCGCGCTGCCTCGGCATGCTCGCCCAGCTCGGTTACAAGGCCGATTATCCCGCGGTGAGAGAAGCGGTCGACCATCTCCGGCGCGACCAGGAACCGGATGGCTCGTGGTATGGCCGCTGGGGCGTCAACTACATCTACGGTACCTGGTCGGTGCTGGCGGCGTTCAATGCCGTCGGCTTCGACGCGCAGGCGCCCGAAGTGCGCCGCGCCGTCATCTGGCTGCTTGGGCGGCAGCGCGACGATGGCGGGTGGGGCGAAGACGCTGCCTCCTATGCGCCCGGCCAGCCGCACGGCAGCTACGATCGCAGCACGCCGTCGCAGACAGCCTGGGCCCTGCTCGGGCTGATGGCGGCCGGGGAGGTCAATCATCCCGCCGTCGAGCGTGGCATTGCCTATCTCGCGGCGAGCCAGAAGCCGGACGGCCAGTGGGACGAAGCGAGCTACACGGGCACCGGCTTTCCGCGCGTCTTCTATCTGCGCTATCACGGCTACCGCGCCGTCTTCCCGCTCTGGGCAATGGCGCGCTACCGCACTCTCAAGCAGGGCAACGCGACCTCGGTCCTCTACGGGCTGTGATGACGCCCCACGCAATACCCCTGGGGGTCGTCACCGGCTTCGGTGCCGAGGCGGCGATCATCCGGGAGCTTCTCGGTCCGTCAGCGGCGGTCGTCTGCGCCGGCGGGCGCCCGATGCGCGCCGAGGCGCTGGCCGGCGAGTTGATCCGCGGCGGCGCGCGCCATCTCGTGAGCTTCGGCATCGCCGGCGGCCTTGCGCCGGAATTCACGCCGGGCGCCCTGGTAATCAGTCATCACGTGCGCGATGGCGAAACGCGTCATCAAGGCGACGCCGATTGGGCCGCGCGCATTGCGGCGAAGCTGGCAGCGTCGGGCTTGTCGCCGGTCATGGGAATGGTGGCGGGCGCAGAGAGGGCAGTGACCAACCCGAGCGAAAAGCTGGCGCTGTTTCGCTCCAGCGGCGCCATCGCCTGCGATCTGGAAAGCGCCGGCGTCGCGCGCGCGGCACGCGCCAACGGCACGCCCTTCGTTGTGCTGCGCGCGATCGCCGATCCGGCCGCCAGAACCGTACCGGAAGCAGCACTCGTCGGCTTGCGCGAGGACGGCTCGACCGACATTGCCGCCGTGCTGGCTGGGCTGCTTCGCGCGCCCGGCGAAATCGTCGATCTGATCGGAACGGCGCTCGAGGCCCGCCGCGCGCTCGGCGTCTTGCGCCGCGCGTCAGTCAGCCTGGGCCGGAGCTTTGGCGTGGTGTAGCTTCGCCAGCGCGTTCTGGACGTGCGCCGAGAACACGTACTCGGCCGGCCGCTGGGCGGCGAGCGGGATCTCGGGCGCCATGGGCTTCGTCGTGTCAACGCCGCGCATCGCGACGCCGAGCGCCTTCAGCGGATGGCTGACAGCATCGCGCACGGCGGTCGCCTCGTAGCCGCTGTGCACCATGCAATCCGCGCACTTCTCGTAGTTGCCCGTGCCATAGGCGTCCCAGTCGGTCTCTTCCATCAGCTCGCGGAACGAGCGGGCATAGCCCTCGCCCAGCAGGTAACACGGCCGCTGCCAGCCGAAGATGTTGCGCGTCGGATTGCCCCAGGGCGTGCAGTGATAGGTCTGATTGCCGGCCAGGAAATCGAGGAACAGCGGCGACTGGCCGAACGACCACTTCTTGGCGCCGTTGCCCTGCTTGAAGACGTCGCGGAACAGCTGCTTGGTCTTGCGCCGGTTGAGGAAGTGTGCCTGGTCGGGTGCGCGCTCATAGGCGTAGCCAGGCGACACGGTAATGCCGTCGATGCCGATTTCCATCGCTTCGTCGAAGAAGCGCGCGACCGTGTCGGCCGGCACGCCGTCGAACAGCGTGCAGTTGATGTTGACCCGGAAGCCGCGCCCCTTGACCATGCGAATCGCCTCGACGGCGCGCTCGTAGACGCCGTCCTGGCATACGGATTTGTCGTGCTCTGCCTTGCTGCCGTCGAGATGGATCGACCAAGTGAAATACCGGCTCGGCTCGAACAGGTCGATCTTCTTTTCCATCAGCAGCGCGTTCGTGCACAGATAGACGAAGCGCTTTTGCGCCACCAAGCCCTTGGTGATCTGGTCGATTTCGCGATGGAGCAGCGGCTCGCCGCCCGCGATCGACACGACCGGTGCGCCGCATTCCTCGGCGGCGGCCAACGCGTCGGCGACGCTGATGCGCTGATTCAGGATCTCATCGGGATAGTCGATCTTGCCGCAGCCGGCGCAGGCCAGGTTGCAGCGGAACAATGGCTCCAGCATGAGCACGAGCGGATAGCGCTTCACGCCCTTGAGGTGCTGGCGAAGCACGTACATGCCGACGCTGAACTGCTGATGGAGGGGGACGCCCACGAAGCTACCTCTTGTTGAATTGGCGGCGCCGTCAGGCGGCGCTGTCGGCCAACTCGGCCGGCATTCGGAAGCGGACATTTTCCTCGATGCCCGACAGAACGCTGACATCGATCGGGCCGCGCTCGCCAAGCGCGGCTATCAAATCCTGCACGAGACCGTCCGGCGCAGATGCGCCGGCCGTGATGCCGATTGCGCGGGTATTCTCCAGCCACTTGGTCTGGAGCTGGCTCGCATCCTCGATCAGGTATGCGGGTTTGCCGCATTCGGCGGCGATCTCGCGCAGCCGGTTGGAATTCGAGCTGTTGGGTGCGCCGACCACCAGGACCAGGTCGACCTGGTCGGCCAGGTTGCGCACCGCACCCTGCCGGTTCTGGGTTGCGTAGCAGATGTCCTTGGTGTCCGGTCCGATGATGGCAGGGAAGCGGCGCTTGAGCGCTTCGATGACGGCGCACGTGTCGTCGACGCTCAGCGTCGTCTGGGTGACGTAAGCGACCATTTCCGGGTTGCGCACGTTCAGACGCGCAACGTCCTCCGGGGCCGAGATGAGATGCACGCCGCCCGGGATCTGTCCCATCGTGCCTTCAACCTCGGGATGGCCTTCGTGACCGATCAGGATCACTTCCCGGCCCTGCGCGGAGTAGCGTCGGCCCTCGATGTGAACCTTGGATACCAGCGGGCAGGTCGCGTCGATGACGTGCAGGCCGCGTTCGCCCGCCTCGTTCTCGACGGTGCGCGCGACGCCATGGGCGCTGAAGATGGTAATCTGGCCGGCAGGAACTTCGTCCAGGGTCTCGACGAAGCGCGCACCTTTTGCGCGAAGGCTCTCGACAACGTGCCGGTTGTGCACGATTTCATGCCGGACATAGACCGGCGGTCCGAATTTCTGAAGGGCGCGCTCGACGATCTCGATGGCGCGTTCGACGCCGGCGCAGAATCCGCGCGGCTGTGCCAGAATGATGCGGGTGCGCTCGGCCATATTCCCGTCCGTTCCCGTACGCTCTGTCTAGTCCACAATCGTTGTATGGTTTCAGGTGGCCCTGAGGGACCACAGCGTGCCAAACGAAGACCCGGCGCACGCAGGCCGGAACGACCTTTCTTACACGGGCGAAGCCGTCCTGCACAGCCATAATCTCAGGGATTTCGGGGTGCCGCGGCAAATTGCCCGGATGGGTCGAATCGACATCAAAATTTGCCAAATGGCTCATCTTGTGCTTGCTTGGAGCATCTGCGAACAAGCCAGAACGGCCCGGTTCACCGGGCGCTGCCCCGGTGTTGCAACCCCGGCGGCTGAAAACGGCCGCTACACGGTAAAATTGAGGATTTCGCTGTGACTTCCCCCCTTGCGACCCCTCTCTTGGATCGGGTCAAAACGCCAGCCGATCTGCGCCGGCTCGAGGCGGGCCAGCTGCGCCAGCTCGCCAATGAGCTGCGCGCGGAAACCATTTCTGCCGTCTCGGTCACGGGAGGCCATCTGGGTGCCGGCCTCGGTGTCGTCGAGCTGACCGTGGCGCTCCACTTCGTGTTCGACACGCCGCGCGATCGCCTGATCTGGGACGTCGGTCACCAGGCCTACCCGCACAAGATTCTGACCGGCCGCCGCGACCGGATCCGCACCTTGCGCCAGGGCGGCGGCCTCAGCGGATTCACGCGGCGCAGCGAGAGCGAGTATGACCCGTTCGGCGCCGCGCACAGCTCGACTTCGATTTCCTCGGGCCTTGGCATGGCGGTCGCGCGTGACCTGCTCGGCGGCAAGAACAACGTGGTCGCCGTCATCGGCGACGGCGCGATGAGCGCCGGCATGGCATATGAGGCCATGAACAACGCGGGCGGCATGAACAGCCGCCTGATCGTCATCCTCAACGACAACGACATGTCGATCGCGCCGCCGGTCGGCGCCATGAGCGCCTATCTTTCGCGCCTCCTGTCGTCCAAGCCTTATCTCGGCCTGCGCGACATTGCCAAGGCGATGGCCAAGCATTTCCCCAAGCAGCTCGAGATCGCCGCACGCCGCGCCGAGGAGTATGCGCGCGGCATGGTGACCGGCGGAACGCTCTTCGAGGAGTTGGGCTTCTACTATGTCGGGCCGATCGACGGCCACAACATCGACCACCTGCTGCCCGTGCTGCGCAACGTGCGCGACGCCAAGATCGACGGGCCGATTCTGGTCCATGTGGTTACCGAAAAGGGGCACGGGCACCCGTTCCCCGAGGCCTCGGCCGAGAAGTACCATGCGGTCAACAAGTTCGACGTGATCACCGGCGCGCAGGTCAAGCCCAAGAGCAACGCGCCGAGCTATACCAAGGTGTTCGCCGACGCGCTGATCGCCGAAGCCGAGCGCGACGACCGGATCGTCGCGATTACCGCGGCGATGCCGTCGGGCACCGGTCTCAACCTGTTCCAGAAGCGCTTTCCCGAGCGCTGCTTCGACGTCGGCATCGCCGAGCAGCACGCCGTGACCTTCGCCGCGGGCATGGCGACCGAGGGGCTGAAGCCGTTCTGCGCGATCTACTCGACCTTCCTGCAGCGCGGCTACGACCAGGTCGTGCACGACGTTGCCATCCAGAACCTGCCTGTGCGCTTCGCGATGGACCGCGCAGGTCTGGTCGGCGCCGACGGCGCCACCCATGCCGGCAGTTTCGACGTCACCTATCTTGCGACCTTGCCTGGCTTCGTCGTCACTGCGGCGGCCGACGAGGCCGAGCTCGTTCACATGGTGGCCACGCTGGCCGCGATCGACGACCGTCCGAGTTCGGTGCGCTATCCGCGCGGCGATGGCGTCGGAATCGAGCTGCCGCCGCGCGGCACGCCGCTCGAAATCGGCAAGGGGCGCGTCATGCGCGAGGGAACCAAGGTGGCGATCCTGTCTTTCGGCGCGCGCCTGCAAGAGTGTCTCAAGGCGGCCGAGGATCTCGGCAACCACGGCCTTTCGACCACGGTCGCCGACGCACGCTTCTGCAAGCCGCTCGACACCGACCTCGTGCGTCGCCTGGCGCTCGAGCACGAGGTGCTGATCACCATCGAAGAGGGTGCCATCGGCGGCTTCGGCTCGCATGTCCTGCATTATCTGGCGACCGCCGGTCTGCTCGACGACGGGCTCAAGATCCGACCAATGGTGCTGCCCGATATCTTCATCGATCACGACCAGCCCGCCGTGCAGTACGACCAGGCCGGCCTCAACGCCCGTCACATCGTCGCCACCGCGCTCAATGCGCTCGGCCGCGCCGCCGCGTCGGTTCGCGCGTGATGGCCAGCCTATTGACCGCAGCGCGGCGCGTTGCGCTTGCGCTGTTCCTGGCATGTCCGGCAACATGGATCGTCGGAAGCGCCAAAGCCGCCGATGGGCCGGGCCGGCCGGTCGTCGAACGGTTTCACCAGGCCCTGGTCGGCATCATGAAGGATGCCGCCAAGCTCGGCTTCGCCGGCCGCTACAAGCGCGTCGAACCCGAGGTGCGCAGTGCCTTCGACCTGGCGCAGATGACCAGGCTGAGCGTCGGCGCGCCATGGGCAGAATTGACGCCGGCGCAGCAAGAGCAGGCCGTCGATGTGTTCTCGCGCTGGACTGCGACGAACTACGCCGCCCGCTTCGATGGCTATGACGGCGAGAAATTCGAGACGACGGGCGAGCGTTCGACGCAGAACGGCACGATGGTCCAGACGCGGCTGGTGAAGCCCGAGGGCGAGCCAGTCGTGCTCAACTACCTCATGCGCGAGAGCGGCGGCGCGTGGCGGATCGTCGATATCTACCTGTCCGGCACGATCAGCGAGCTCGCCGTGCGGCGCTCCGAATTCGCCTCGATCCTCAAGCGCGACGGCTTCGACGGCTTGATGCAGGCCATCGAAAAGCGAATCGCGGAGATGATGTCAAAGTGACGATGCTGCTCGATGGCTTGGCCGTCTTGCTCTTGATGGCTAGCCTGGTAGGCAGCGTCTATGCCGGACTTGCTCTTTGGGCAGTCCGGCGTTTCGCCGCGGCGCAGTTCGAGCCGCTCGAGGCGGGCGCAAGGCCGCCGGTGACCATCCTCAAGCCGCTCCACGGCGCCGAGCCCCGGCTTGCCGGCAATCTGCGCACCTTCTGCATCCAAGCCTATCCCGAGGTCCAGGTCGTGTTCGGCGTCCGCCGGGGCGACGATCCCGCCGTCACCATCGCGCAGGACCTGCAGAATGAAATCGAGCGTCGCGACCGGGATGCGGCATCCACCGCGCTCGTCGTCGACCCGCGCATTCACGGCGCAAACGGCAAGGTCAGCAATCTGATCAACATGATGGAAGCGGCAAGGCATGACGTGCTGGTGATCGCCGACAGCGACATGGCCGCGCCGCGCGACTACCTGGAAATCATTGTGCCCGAACTGCTTGCGACGCGTGGCGGCGCGGTGACATGTCTCTATGTGGGCCAGCCGATCGACAGCCCGTGGGCCCGCCTCGGCGCGCAGTTCATCAACCACGAGTTCCTGCCATCGGTCTTGGTCGCGCGCATGGTCGGCGCGGACACCGGCTGCTTCGGCGCGACCATCGCGCTGGAGCGCGCGACGCTTGCCAAGATCGGCGGATTTGCCCGCTTCAAGGACCTGCTGGCCGACGATCATGCGATCGGCGCCGCCGTGCGCGCGCTCGGCCGGCCGGTCAAGCTGTCGAAAATCATCGTCACGACGACAGTTGCCGAGCGCGACCTTAAGTCGTTGATCGACCACGAATTGCGTTGGGCGCGCACGATCCGCTCGATCGCGCCCATCGGCTATGCGGGATCCGCCGTCACACATCCAGTGCCGCTCGCCCTGCTGGGGATCCTGTTCGGCGGTGCCACGATTGGATCAGTCGGCATCTTGACCATCGCCTTGGCCGCGCGAATCTTGGTATCATCGGCCATCGATCGGACGTTCGGGTTGGGACCGCGGCCGTGGTTGGCGCCGCTACGCGACGTCCTGTCGCTCGGCATTCTTGTTGCAAGTTTCTGTGGCGCGCGCATCGTCTGGCGTGACCATTCCTTCCAGGTCGATGAAACCGGACGGCTGACTCACGAAAGGTAAGACCAGGACGCTATGAAGACCCTGTTTCTCCATCCGCCTTCGTTCGAGGGTTTCGACGGCGGCGCCGGCTCGCGCTACCAGGCCAAGCGCGAGATCCGCTCGTTCTGGTTTCCGACCTGGCTTGCCCAGCCTGCAGCCCTGGTTCCCGACAGCAAGCTGGTCGACGCGCCGCCGGCGCGGCTCGGGCTCTCCGACGTTCTGCCTCTGGCGCGTGAGCATGAGCTCGTGGTGATGCACACCTCGTCGCCGTCCTTCGCGTCGGACGTCAAGGTGGCGGAGGCATTCAAGGCGCAGAATCCGCAGCTCAAGATCGGCTTCATCGGCGCCAAGGTGGCGGTCGACGCCGCCGGCAGCCTGGCTGCCGCACCTGTGCTCGACTTCGTCGCACGCAACGAGTTCGATTTTACGATCAAGGAAGTCGCCGACGGGCGGCCATGGTCGGAGATCGACGGGCTCAGCTATCGCGACGCCAACGGCAACATCGTGCACAATCGCGACCGCGCCAATCTCGAGAACATGGACGCGCTGCCCTATGTGACCGACGTCTATCAGCGCGACCTGACGATCGAGAACTACTTCATCGGCTATCTCAAGCATCCCTACATCTCGCTCTACACCGGCCGTGGCTGCAAGTCGCGCTGCACATTCTGCTTGTGGCCGCAGACGGTCGGCGGACATCGCTACCGCACGCGCTCGGTCGCTCACGTTGTGGAGGAGATCCGTCGCGCCAAGGAAATGTTCCCGCAGGTGCGCGAGTTCTTCTTCGACGACGACACATTTACCGACGACCTGCCGCGCGCCGAAGCGATTGCGCGCGAGCTGGGCAAGCTGGGCGTCACCTGGTCGTGCAACGCGAAGGCGAATGTGCCGCGCAAGACGCTCGAGGTGCTCAAGGCCAACGGGCTGCGTCTGCTGCTGGTCGGCTACGAGTCGGGCAACCAGCAGATCCTGCACAACATCAAGAAGGGCATGCTGGTCGACGTGGCGCGGCGCTTCACGCGCGACTGCCACGATCTCGGCATCACCATCCACGGCACGTTCATCCTGGGGTTGCCCGGCGAGACGCGTGAGACCATCGAGGAAACCATCAAGTTCGCCATCGACATCGATCCGCACACGGTCCAGGTGTCCCTGGCGGCGCCCTATCCCGGTACCTTCCTCCATCGGCAGGCCGTCGAGAATGGCTGGCTCGACGCGCGGAACGCCGAGCTGGTCGACGATCACGGCGTGCAGATCGCGCCCCTGCACTATCCGCATCTCAGTCACGAGGAAATCTTTGGCGCCGTCGAGACCTTCTACAAGCGCTTCTACTTCCGGACGGGCAAGATTGTCTCGCTGGTCGGCGAGATGATGCGGAGCTGGGAAATGACCAAGCGCCGCCTGCGAGAGGGGGTCGAGTTCTACCAGTTCCTGCGCGAGAGGAAGGCGAGCTGAAGCGCCTCATCGTCACGGCGGACGACTTCGGCGCCTGCCAGGCGGTCAACGAAGCGGTCGAACGCGCCCATCTCGACGGCATTCTGAGCGCGGCGAGCCTGATGGTGGGCGCTCCGGCCGCCGAGGATGCGGTTGCGCGCGCACGCCGCCTGCCGCGTCTCGGGGTCGGCCTGCATCTCGTTCTGGTCGACGGAAAGCCGATCCTGCCGGCCGATCAGGTCGACGAACTGCTCGGCCCTGACGGAAGGTTCCTCCCAGACATGGCGGTGGCTGGCCTGCGCTTCGCGTTCAATCCGCGGGCACGGCGCCAGCTCGCGGCCGAGATCGAGGCGCAGTTCACCGCTTTCGCTACGACGGGCCTTGGTCTCGACCATGTGAATGCCCACAAGCATTTTCATCTTCATCCCGTGATCGCCGGATTGATCGTCGAGACGGGTCGTCGATTCGGTGCGCGCGCCGTTCGCGTGCCGGCTGAGCCGCATGACGTGCTGAACCGGATCGAACGCGGTCCAGGCAGCATCGGCGCCGCGTTGATCAAACCGTGGCTCGCGCTCCTGCGACGGCGGCTGGTGAATGCCGGAATACAGGTCAACGATCATGCGTTCGGCATCGCCTGGAGCGGAGCGCTCACAGAGCCACGCCTGCTCGGCCTACTGCGCAATCTGCCAGACGGCGTCAGCGAGATCTATTGTCACCCCGCGACCGCCCAGGACGTCGACGGCATGACGCCTGGCTACCGCCATGTCGACGAGCTGTCGGCGCTGGTCAGCCCCGCCATCCGTCGCCTGGTCGATGAGCTGGGACTGCGTCCGGTCGGGTATGGCGACCTTTCCAAACCATCTACCTCACCCTGAGCCCGTCGAAGTGTGGGGACGCCGATCGCAAAAGTAATGCCGAGCTTGCCTCCGAGCAATGGCGGCGCCCTCGTCTTTCGTCAAGCTCGGGACAAGGTTTCTTGATGATCCGCTGGGCGACGCTCCTCGGCCTCCTCGGTCTCGGCCTCGCGACGGGGCTGATCGTCTATTACGGCGCCGGAGAGGTTTTCGCCGCCTTGTCGGTGGCCGGCCTCGGCATCCTGTGGGCGAGCCTGTTCCACTTCGTTCCCATGGCGGTCAATGCGCGGGCGTGGCAGGTGCTGATGCCCGGACGCAGGCGGCCGTCGGTCGCCTTCTTCACCTGGGCGGTGTGGCTGCGCGAGTCGGTCAATGGCCTGCTGCCAGTCGCGCGCGTCGGGGGCGAGATCGTGTCGGCCCGTGTCCTCATTTGGCACGGCGTGCGCACGTCGCCGGCGATCGGCTCGCTGGTCGTCGACACGACGCTGTCGATCGTCACACAATTCGTCTTCACCGCCCTCGGCCTGGCGCTGCTGGCGCTGCGCAGCGACGACGTGACGGCCATCGGTCGCATCGCGATCGGACTGCTCGTCGCGGTGCCCATCGTGGCGGCATTGCTGGCCGTGCAACGGCTGGGCCTGTTCGGCCTGCTCGGACGCATCTTCAACCTCTTGTTCCGCGACCGTTGGGCGGCTCTCGCCGCCGGCGCGCGCCGGCTCGACGATGCGGTGCGGCTGATGTACCGCCGGCGCGACCGCGTGCTGTCATGCTGCCTCTGGCAATTGCTCGGCTGGGTGCTCGGTGCCGGCGAGATCTACCTGGCGCTGCATTTCCTCGGCTATCCCGTCAGCATCTGGGATGCCGTGCTGATCGAGGCGCTCGCTCAGGCGGTCAGCAGCGCAGCCTTCATCGTCCCGGCCGCAATCGGCGTGCAGGAGGGCGGCTTCATCGTCTTCGGCGCGCTGGTCGGACTGACGCCGGAAATATCGCTGGCACTGGCGCTCGCCCGGCGCGCCCGCGATCTGATCATGTTCCTGCCGCCGCTCGTGCTCTGGCAATGGCTCGAGGCGAAGCGGCTATTTGCGGCGCGGGATCGTCGCCAGTAGCGCCGGCAGCGCGACGAGGACGGCGAGCAGCGTCGCCGCGAGCGCGAGGGTCAGCAGCTTGCCCATGTCCGCCGTTCCGGGGTGGCTCGACATGGCGAGGCTGCCGAAGGCCGCCATCGTCGTCAGCCCGCTGAACAGCACGGCGCGGGCGGTTGCCGAATGGAGCGGCCGGTCGTCGCCGCCGCGCCAATTGACGACGAAATAGATCGAGAAGCCGACGCCGATGCCAAGCATCAGCGGCAAGGTGATGATATTGGCGTAGGTGACCGGTAGCTGAAAAGCGACGCTGGCGCCGACCGTTGCCAGGCCGGCGAGCGCCAGCGGCGCCAGCACCAGCACGACATCGACGGCACGCCGCAGCACGAGGACAAGCAGCAGGATGACCGCGGCAAGGGCCCACATCCCGGCGGTGGCAAAGGCGCCGACGACGGTGCGGCCGGACTCGTAGATCGTCACGGGCGAGCCGGTGGCGTCGGGTGCCACGGCGCGGACCGCTGCGACGAAGCCGTCGCGAGCGGCAGCGTCGCGCAGATCGTCGCGTGGATAGACCTCGATGCGCGCCCGTCCATCCTCGGTCACCCATGATCTGCGGAGATCCTCGGGAAGATCGTTGAGCCGGACTTCGCCCGCGGTCAGAATGTCGCGCAAGGCGTCGAGCTGCATCGGCAATGCGGCGAGCAGCGCTTCCTCGAGGCGACCGGCCCAGGACGCGTCGCGCATCACCGCGACGCGCGCGGCATCGAGTGAGCGGCCGAGTTGCGCGGAAGCCGGTGTGCGTGCGGCAGACGGCACTTGATTGAGCCGCGCGGTGGCCGTGGCGAGCGCGCTCGCCACGGCGGCGGTGTCGTGGCTCGCCGCGGGCGCGCGGGTCTCGATCGTCGGGCCAAGCAACAGAGCGAGATCGGCGATGATCTCGAGCTTGGCGGGCTGATCGTCGGGGACGAAGGTCGCAAGCGAGACAGCCTGGCGCACCTCCGGCAGTGCTTCGAGGCGCCGGTCGAGCGCGCGGGCGGCTACGAGATTGGCAGCCAGGATGTTGATCACGTAGGGCGTCGTCATCGGGTCATCGGCGAGCTCGTTGAGCGTGGCGACCGACTCCGTCGCCGGATCCTTGAGGTTGAGCGGATCGTCGTCGAAGGCAAGAAGCGGCACTGCCGCCCCGCCCGCGAGGGCCAGGGCGGCGCCGGCCGCGAGCACGGCACGCCGATGCTCCGTGATCCAGCGGTCGAGTGCATGGGTCCAGGCGAGGCTGATCGCCACGGGCTCGGCGCGCGGGCGCAGCAGCGCCAGCAAGGCCGGCATCAGGGTCAGGTTGAGCATGAGCGCCACGATCATGCCGAAGCCGGCGATCAGGCCGAGCTCCGACACGCCCGAATAGTCGGTCGGGGTGAAGGACAGGAAGCCGGCCGCGGTCGTCATTGCGGCCAGGGCGAGGGCGCGACCGACGCGCAGACCCGTGTTGCGCAATGCCTGAGGCAGGTCATCGGCGAGGTGGCGTTCCTGGCGATAGCGCACCGCGAACTGGATGCCGAAGTCGACGGCAATGCCGAAGAAGATCGCGGCAAAGGCAATCGAAATCAGGTTGAGCGAGCCGACGGCGAGCGAGGCGAAGGCCGCGGTGACGACAAAGCCCGCCAGCAGCGTCGCGACGATCGCCACGATCAGACGGATCGAGCGCAGCGCCAGCACAAGCAGGAGGCAGATCAGCACGAGCGACATGATGGTGGCGCCGCCGGTGCCCTCGGCGACGCTGATGAATTCCTCGTCGTTCAGCGGCACTGGCCCGGTCAGGCGTAGGCGCACCCCGCGCGCCGGCGTCAGGCCGAGGTCGGCCGCCGCGAGGCGGATCGCCGTCGTCGCCGCCGCGCCGGGCTGCATGGCGCCGAAGTCGAGCCTGGGTTGGACAAGCACGAAACGCCGCAGCTCGATCGTCTCCGGCGTCCGCCCGGTCAGCAGATTCTGCCAAGAGAGCGGCCGATACTCGCCGGCGAGAGTTGCATCGATCGTGCCGGCGATCGCCTCGAACGGCCGGTCGAAACGATCGGCGCCGACCTCGCCGCGACCCAGTCCTTCCGCCACCTGCTCGAGCAGGCCGAGCAACCCGACCAGGCTCGGATCGGCGGTGAGCGCGCCGATCAATGGCTGCGCCTCGATGGTCCGCTCGGCCAGTGTGCGGACCTCCTCGGTCGGCAGGAACAGCACGCCGTGACGCCGGAAGAAAGGGCCGCCGTCGGGCCGGCGTACGGTCAGGAACGGCGAATCGGGTGCCGCGGCGAGCGCGCTCAGCCGCTCGGCCAGTCGCTGCGCCGCGTCCTCGGTCTGGTCTGGGCTATCGCTGTCGATGACGGCGACGATCAGGTTCGTGTTGAGCGGAAAGGCATCGTCGAGCTTGGCTTCGTGCTGGCGCCAGGCGAGGTCTGGCGACATGATGTTGGTGGTATCGGTATCGATCGCCAGGCGCGGGATTGCTGTGACGCCGAGCAGACTCGTCGCGACCGAGACACCGAGCACGACGGCGACCGCATGACGCCGGCACGCATCGACCAGCCCGGCGAGTGCCGCGTCGAGCGACATCACGCTTCGCGATAGCCGAGCAGGATCGCGCCGATCAGCACGAAGCAGATCGGCCAGACCCAGCCGGCGCGTTCGGAGGCCGGCGGCGCCAGACGCAGCTCGAGCCAGCGCGCGGCACCCGCGGTGATGCCGAGGATCGCCATGGGCAGATGGCTCATCTCGATCAGCAGCTGCTGCTTCACGTTGGCTATGGCATGGGAATGGGTCAGCAGCAGCGTGCCGCCCACGGCCACCATCACCGGCAGCACCAACGCGGCGCGCGGCGAGCTGATCCGGCCGGTGCGCACGCCCCATTCGAACAGGCCGAAGGCGATGACGACGATGACGGCGAGGCGGTGCTGGACGACCTCGGGATCGCGCAGGCTGTCGAGCAGGCCGATCTCGCCCATCGGCCAAACCTCGGGATCGGAACGCCAGAACAGGAAGGCCGCCAGCAACAGGAACAGCAGCGGCCAGTGCTTCGCCCATGGTGCGCGTCCGGTGCGCTCGGCCAGGCACAGAAGGCCGATCGCCAGCACGAACAGCCCGGCCCAATGGTGGTTGTACTCCGACCACGCGACATCGAAGGCATTGCGCGGCGGCAACTCGCCACCGCCCGGCACGAAGGCGGGTGCGGGACGCGCGCTCGCCGCAGCGGCCTCGGCGTCGAGCTTGGCCTGCAGGGCCGGGATGGCGAGGTCGGCATGATCGGGGCTGGTCAGGCGCGGGGGGGTCGGAGTCATGCGCTCGGTGACCTCGGCCCAGGTCACGCGATCGGCGGTGAGATCGACGGCGGGCGGCAGCGAGGTGATCGAGGCCGCGGTGAAGAAGATCGCGAGACCGACGCCGATCTCGACTTCGGCGAAGCGGCGCAGCCGCAAGATCGGCGTCGCAGGGTCGCGTCGCAGTCGTTCGACGAGCCGATAGTTGCCGAGGCCGAGCAGCAGCAATCCCGCAAAGAGCGCGGTCTTGCCCGTCACCATCAGCCCGTAAGCCGTGCCGTACAGCGCATCTGGCGTCGCGATGTAGAAATAGGCAAGGCCGGCAGCGCCCAGCATCAGGATGGCGACGCCCGCCATGGATATCAGCGAGTAGCGCCGCCCGACCCAGGCGAGGGCGGCTCCATCCTCCACGCGGCGCAGCGTTGTCAGGAAGTAGGGCAGGCCCCCGATCCAGATCGAGGCGCCGAGGATGTGCAGACAGGTCGTCAGGGCAAGAACGGCTCGATCGTCGATCCGGCCCGCGGCATGGCTGGTGCCCAAGGTCGCGAGCAGCAGCAGAAAGGCCAGGACGACGAAGATGGCGACGGATGCCCGTCGCCAGGCAAGACATGAAATGGCAGCTGCAAGGCCAGCGCGCGCCGCGAGAGCCGTGACGAAGCCTGCTCCGATCACGTCACCGCCATCGAGCGGCAGCGTGCCGAGCAGTGCCGAAACCCGGATCGACAGCGACAAGAGCAGCGCAAGGCCGAGTAGCGCGCCTGCGAGCGCGATCCCGCGATAGGTGACGCCGACCAGGCTGACGTCGCCCAAATGGACCGCATAGGGCAGTGCCAGCGCCACCGCGAACACGCAGCCGCCGATCACCGCGGCCTGCAGCGCCACGATCGTGCCGTGGAGGACCACCGAGAAATAGCCGAGGATATCGAGCAGGAGTTCCATCGCGGCTCACGCTCCGGCCACGTGGAACGCGATATCGCCGCGCGTAACATGTCCATCCACCGCCAGGACCTGCCACCGCAGCTTGTGCGCACCGACCGCTAGGTTTGCCACCCGGGCCGTGAGCTCGTCCGGCCGCTCGCTGGGGAGAATCTCGAGTGGACGCGCCTTCCCGGCCGGTGGCACGAGCTGCAGTCGCGAGCGCTTGACATCGATGCGGCTGTTGAAGCGGATGCGCACGGCAAGGTCGGGGCCCGACACCGTGGCGTTGGCAGCCGGCATCGATTCGACGACGATGGCGTGAGCGCCGGCGGGCCCCGCCACCAGCGTCATGGCGGCGGCTCCGCCCAGCACGATGAGGCTGCGGCGATACATGGTGCTTCCTGAACGAGCGGCTGCGTTTTATCGCGCGCGCACCTCCGGTGCGTCAACCGGATTGCGCCGCCGGACGTCCGTCAGTCCGCGGTCGAGCGAGTGCGCGGCGACGGCTCGGTTGCCGGCTGACGCGCGCCCAAGCCGGTTTCGAGAAAGGCGAGCAGCCTGCGCAGCCGCTCGCCGGCCTGCCGATTGACGGCGGTCGCGTCGCAGCCGCTCCAGTCGTAGAAGCCCTTGCCGGCAGACAGGCCGATTTCGCCCTTGCGCACGAGCTGCTGCAGGTAGGGGCTGGGCGTGTGATTGTGGGCAAGCGCAGGCACGATCGATTGCTGCGCCAGAGCATGAATGGTCAGGCCGCTGATGTCCTTTTGTTCGATCAGGCCGGTGATGCACATGCGCGGTCCGAACATGTGCTTGGCGACCTTGTCGACGTCGGCTGGCGCCACGACACCCGAGGCGACGAGATGATAGGCCTCATGCAGGATGGCATGCTGCAGCCGGTTGATCAGGAAGCCGATGATCGGCTTGTTGAGCACGATCGGCTCTTTGCCGGTGCGCCGTATTGCATCGGCGGCGCGCTCGAGCGTCGCGCGCGGCGTGGCCGGCCCGGCGATCACCTCGACCATGGGCATGACATCGGCGGGCTGGAAGTAGTGGATGCCGACGAAGCGCTCGGGATGGGCAAGCGGCCGGGCAAGATCCTCGAGCGGCAGGCCCGACGTGTTGGAGGCGATGATCACCTCGGGTCCATAGGCCTGTTCGACCTGGCGATAGATCGCGAGCTTGGGCGCGACCTCCTCGGCGATGGTCTCGAGCACGAGATCGGGCGCCTCGGCCGGCAGAGCAGCGACCGCCCGCGCGCCCGGCGGCAGGTCGGTCAGCTGCGCCGCGCGCCGGCTCCACACGATCGTCTCGAAGCCCGATCCCGCGAAGCTCTTGACGATGCCGCGCCCCATCGTGCCGTAGCCGGCGATGACGACTCGGCGGATCGGATCTGTTGTCATTTATCTCTGTCCATCAATGGTCGAGGGGATGGTGCGGGACTTCAAGGCGTAACGCACGATGCCTGGGAAACGGCGTGAAGGACCATACGCGTTCGCGCTAGAGTGCGCGCGCCAGAAAGGCGCGCACACGGGGGTCCTTGGGTTTGACCAGGACTTCCTCGGGCGGGCCGCTCTCGATGATCTGGCCACCGACCATGATCGCCACGATGTCCGCGATCTCGCGCGCAAACGTGACTTCGTGCGTGACGACAATCATAGTCATGCCGCTCGCTGCCAGCCCCTTGATGACGTCGAGGACCTCGCCGACGAGATGGGGATCGAGTGCCGATGTCGGCTCGTCGAACAACATGACCTTGGGTTCCATCGCCAGCGCCCTGGCGATGGCGACGCGCTGCTGCTGTCCGCCGGACAGATGGCGCGGATAGCTGTCGCGCTTGTCATCGAGGCCGACCCGCTTGAGCAGGTCGCCCGCACGGCGATAGACCGCTTCGCGTGGTTGCCCTTTCACGCGGATCGGCGCGTCGGTGATGTTGTCCATCACCGTCATGTGGGGAAACAGATTGAAGTTCTGGAAGACCATACCGATATCGGCACGCTGACGGCACAGCTCGCGCTCGCTTGTCTGGTAAAGCTTGCCGTCGCGCTCATTGCAGCCGATCGACGAGCCGTCGACGTAGACAACGCCGCTGTCGTTTTCCTCGAGACAGTTGATGCAGCGCAGAAGTGTGCTCTTACCGGCGCCGGACGGGCCGAGCAGGCAGACAACCTCGCCCTTCTGAGCGGTCAGGCTCACACCCCTCAGCACCTGATTGTGACCGCGCTTCTTCCACACCTCGACGATCTGCACCATCGGAACGGCAGCGACAGACCCGGCGGCCACCGATTCGGACTGCGGAACGATCATTCCTTGTCTCCCTGCCTCAGGCGACTCTTCGGGTGGCCGACGCGGCCGGATTTCGGCGCGGCCGTTTCGGCTTTCGTGCCTCGTGCCGGCGGCGCTCGTGCTGCTTGAACTGTCCCAGCAACCAATCCTGGAACGACAAGACTTCGGGCCGCAGCTTCTTTTCCACGGCAATCAGATAGAAGGAGCCCTCCGTGTGAACCACGGTCGGTAGAGGACGCATCAGGACGCGGCGCGCCAGCAGGTCGTCCGTCAACAGACTCCATCCAAGCGCAATGCCCTGGCCTTGACAGGTTGCCTGCAGCAAGAGCGACGGGCTGTTGTACTTGATGCGCCGATGGTAGGCGCTCCGGATACCCTGGCTGGCGAAGAACATCGGCCAGTTCATGACCGGGGTACGGTCGTAGTCGAGCATGAGGAGTGTCTCGTTGAGAAGGCTCTCGACATTCTTCAGCGGCGCCCGCCCGCGCAAATAGGCAGGGCTACAGACTGGAAAGACGTCGCCTTCGCGCAAGAGCGTCGCTCGGAAGCCCGTCCACGGACCTCGGCCAAAGACAATGCCGACATCGATGTTGGCGGACGCGGCGCTGAACCCCGTATCGGACGACACGATGTTGACGTCGACCTCAGGGTGCCGCTGGCGAAAATCCTGCAATCGGGGAATCAGCCAGAACGTTGCCAGCGCGCTGGTCGTTCCGACAGAGACCGTTGGCTTGCGCACGGCACGCAGCTCGTCGATGGTCGACGCAATGCACTCGAAGCCCGTTGCCACCGCGCGATAGAGCAGCCGGCCTTCGTCGTTGAGCTCCAGCCCGCGGTTCCTGCGGACGAAGAGCTTCAGGCCCAGCTCGTTCTCCAGCGCACGTACCTGCTGACTCACGGCAGCTTGCGTCACGTTCAATTCGCGCGCCGAGGAGGTCAGGCTCAGGCAACGCGCTGCGGCCTCGAAATTGATCAGGCCAAGCAGGCGGGGAAGGCGTTTCGCGAATTCGCTCATTGGCATCCCCTTGGGACATCCCGCTCGGGGCATCGCCCGGGGTCCGCGTGCGTCCACAAGCGCGATTGCGGTCACACTATTAGAAAAACTTCGTAGCAAGCCCAGTACAAAGCTATTGTTGACGCTGTTCGGCGGCTGTCAATAGCATTTCGGACAAATGCGGGTTCGCGCCGCGCATTCACAGTCGCCGTTCCAGTTGGATCAGAGAGGAGGCACGCCGATGTACTTTCACAAAGACATGCACTTCACGGTGTCCCGCGCCCGTCTGCAACCGGGCAAGGATAAGGAGTACCTGGACTTCCGCCACAACGAGGTCCTGCCGCAGATGTGCGCCTGGCCGGGAGCGGTCTTCGCTCTGTTGCTGCGCGACGACAACGATCCCAACTCGTTTCTTGTGATCAACGCCTGGGCAAGGAAGGAAGACGTCGACAAGTGGCGCGCCGACGCGGCCGAGGTGAAGCTTCGCAACAAGGCGAAGACGATCCTGGCCGGTCCGCTGGAGAAGATCGGCGACTTCACCGAAGTACACATCTGATTGCGTGTGCCGTGCAGATGAGGAGGTAGCGTCATGCCAATCGTCAGGGTGTCAATGTTCGAGGGACGCTCCATCGATCAGAAGCGCGAATTGGTCAAGCTCATGACCGACGCGATGGTCAAGGTTGCCGGCGTATCCGCCGCAGGTGTTCACGTGGTGATCGACGAGATCAAGCGCGAGAATTGGAGTATCGGCGGCCTGCTGTCACCCGACCGCCAACGACTGGCGGCAGAGCAGAAACGCGAGTAGCCGGCAGAAGTGTCCGGAGCGAGGCTACGGCATGCGAGCTCCCTGGACGCCTAGCGCCGGTCGGCCACCGCTCAGCGTCTTGCTCGGTGCGGAGTATCCGGCGCCAGAGCTGATCCGCCTCGGCAAGCTGGCGGAGGAACTGGGCTACGAATGCTTCTGGTATGTCGACTACCGGATGCAGCGCGAGTGCTATATCGGCCTTGCCAGCCTCGCCATGAGCACCCAGCGCATCCGGCTGGCGACCGGCGTCACCGACCCTTATTCGCGCCATCCCGCCATCACGGCGGCCGCGATCGGCACGTTGGACGAGCTTTCCAACGGCCGTGCGGTGCTCGGGCTCGGTCTTGGGGGCACCGGCTTTCGCGAGCTCGGGCTGGAAAAGACCCTACCAGTCGCCGCACTGCGCGAATCGATCGGCGTGATCCGCCGCCTTTTGAAGGGTGAGGAGGTCACCCTCGAAGGCAAAGTCATCTCTCTGTCCAAGGGGCGGCTGCAATTCTCGCCGGTCCAGGATCGGATTCCCGTCTATATCGCTACCCAGGGCCCGCAGATCAGCCGGCTATCGGGCGAGATCGCCGACGGCGTGCTGATCGCCAATGTCGTGTCCGAGCCCGCTCTGGAGTTCTACCTGCGCCAGATCGCTGACGGCGCGGCCAAAGCCGGATGCCCGTCCTCGGATGTCGGCGTCAATCTGCGCTGGGAGGTGTTCGTCTCGTCCGACGAGGCGGCGGCATTCCACGCCATGCGGCGTCGGCTGGCGCAGCGGTTGATCGCCGGCTACCCCCACAATTGGGGCGTGCTGAAGCAGCTGGGTGTCAGCGTTTCCGCGGAATTCGAAGGGATCGCGGCCAAGAAGGACCCGGCGCTGCTCGATGCGGCGACCGAGGCCCTGTCGATGGACGTCGTGAACGTCAGCGTGCTTGCTGGCAATGCCGAGCGCGTTGCAGCCACCATCGCCCCGCTCTTGCGGCCGGAAGTTACCGGCGTGACGATACGTCCCCATGCCTGCCCGGGCGTGGGCGTCGACGACGTGATGCGCTCCTTCATGCGGGACGTGATGCCGCGCGCGCAACGGCACCTGACGGTAGTCTAGGCTCAGCGGACAAAGGACCAAGCAATGGCGGAAGGTGACAGCATGTACCCAGATCTCCTGCATCACATCGCCGGCGAGTGGTGCGCCAGCAGCTCCGGCAAGACCATTCCCGTGCTGAATCCCGCCACGGGTGAAGCCATCGGAACCGTTGCGCAGGCTGGAAAGGCTGAGCTCGATCGCGCGCTGGACGCAGCGGTCAAGGGCTTTGAGACATGGCGACAGGTATCGCCCTTCGACCGATCCAAGGTGATGCGCAAGGCGGCCGACCTGGTGCGCAGTCGAGCCAACGACATCGCACGCCGGCTCACCTTGGAGCAGGGCAAGCCGCTCGCAGAAGCCAAGGGCGAGACTATGGCCGGCGCAGACATCATCGACTGGTTCGCCGAGGAGGCGCGCCGCACCTATGGCCGCGTGGTGCCGGCACGCGGCAAGGGCATCTATCAACTGGTGCTCAAGGAACCGGTCGGCCCGGTGGCAGCCTTTACGCCGTGGAATTTCCCGATCAACCAGGTGGTGCGCAAGCTTTCTGCGGCATTGGCGACGGGATGCTCGATCATCGTGAAGCCGCCGGAGGAGACGCCGGCCGCACCATCCGAACTGATCCGTGCCTTCGTCGATGCCGGCGTGCCGTCCGGCGTGATCGGCATGGTGTTCGGTGTTCCGGCGGAGATCTCTGAATATCTGATCCCGCATCCGGTGATCCGCAAGATCTCGTTCACCGGCTCCACGGCGGTTGGCAAAGAACTGGCGGCCCTGGCCGGCCGGCACATGAAGCGTGCCACCATGGAGCTGGGCGGCCATGCGCCAGCCATCGTGTTCGACGACGCCGATGTCGACGCCGCGACCAAGTTCCTGTCGGGCAGCAAGTTCCGCAACGCCGGCCAGATCTGCATCGCGCCCACCCGTTTTCTCGTCCAGGAGAAGGTCTACGCGAGCTTCGTCGAGAAATTCGTGGCATCGGCCAAGTCGATCAAGGTGGGCGACGGTCTGGTCGACGGGACCCAGATGGGGCCGATGGCCAATGAGCGGCGAATCCACGCCATGCAGGCCCTCGTCGCCGATGCCGTCAAGAAAGGCGCGAAGATCGCGACCGGCGGCAACCGGATCGGCAATCAGGGCTACTTTTTCGAACCCACCGTCATGACTGACGTCACCCGCGAGATGCGCGTCATGAACGAGGAGCCGTTCGGTCCGCTGGCGGTCATGGTGCCGTTCAAGGATTTTGGCGATGCGGTGAGCGAGGCCAATCGCCTGCCCTACGGGCTGGCATCATACGCCTACACGCGTTCGGCCAAAACCGCGCAGTCGATCGCAGCTGCCGTCGAGGCCGGGATGATGTCGATCAATCACCAGGGGCTGTCGTTGCCCGAAGTGCCGTTCGGCGGCATCAAGGAGTCGGGCTATGGTTCCGAAGGCGGTGCCGAAGCCGTCGAGCCTTACCTGATCACGAAGTTCGTCTCTCAGGCGAATGCTTGAGAGAGGAATCCAAACTGGTAGTTTGTCGAGTCGAGACGCTGCAACCGTCAGAATGGAGGATCAAGCCATGACCGAAACAGGGAGCGTGAGAGTTTCGATGCGGGCTCTTTGCATCACCTTGGGGCTCGCCATTTTCGCCATTGCCGGCGGCCGCGATGCCGTCGCGGCCGCAAACGTCGTTCCCGAAGCGCGCGCCGCATTGCCGGACGAGGTGCAGAAGGCAGGCGTTCTGCGCCTTGCCACCTCGTTGCAATGGCCGCCCTTCGGCTTCGCCGACGACAAGAGCCAGCCGACGGGAATCGACGGGGATGTCCCGATCGATGTTGAAATAGGAGGACAGGCGTTGCCCGCCTTGAGCCGTTAGGCTCGGGGTTTTGAATCCACGAAGGAGAGCAACGCCATGATGAACA